>Ga0306880_100002_pt1 | contig 220827 bp, 233 predicted proteins | sample AntDeeMetageno50_FD_190454 | JGI IMG/M metagenome (GOLD analysis project Ga0306880, IMG submission 190454) | Saline lake microbial communities from Deep lake, Antarctica - Metagenome #50 (v2) (version 2) | ecosystem: Environmental > Aquatic > Non-marine Saline and Alkaline > Saline | place... | reverse complement strand
TCTTCGGTGTCGTTACCGTCGAGTTCGGTCGGGAGCGGGCCAGTGCCGACACGCGAGAGATAGGCCTTGACGATGCCGACGACCTCACCTTGGCCGATGACGGTCGGACCGACACCGGTGCCGACGGATGCCCCGCCAGCGGTTGGGTTCGAGGAGGTGACGTAGGGGTAGATACCGTGGTCGATGTCGATAGAGGTCCCCTGTGCGCCCTCGAACAGCAGTTCCTCGCCGTCGTCGAGGCTCTTGCCGAGGAAATCCCCACAGTTGACCGTCATCGATTCCTCACGGAACCGCTGGCCGTACTCGTTGTAGGTCTCGAACAGCGCCTCAACGTCGAAGGCGTCGGCGTGTTCGGAGTTCTCGATGTCGAGGCCGTAGATCTCCTCGGCGAGATCCCGTTTCTGCGGGACGACGTATTCGAGACGGTCCCGAAGGACTTCGGGGTCAAGCATGTCGCCGATGCGAATGCCGCGTCGACCGGCCTTGTCCTCGTAGGTTGGGCCAATTCCCCGTTTGGTGGTTCCGGCGGCGAGATCCGAGTCGCTTTTGACTTCCTCTTCGATGCCGTCGAGAACACGGTGATATGGGAGGATCGCGTGGGCCCGGCGGGCGATCCGCACGTCGGGGTCGAGTCCTTTCTCACGAAGCGTGTCGAGCTCGTCGAAGAGGGTCTCGGGGTTGACAACACAGCCGTTGCCAAGAATCCCGACTTTGCCACGGACGGCACCGCTGGGGACCAAAGAAAGTTTGTACTCGTTGCCGTCTCGAACGACAGTGTGGCCGGCGTTGTCGCCGCCCTGATACCGGACGACGACGTCGGCGTCGCCACCCCAGATGTCGACGAGAGCGCCCTTGCCCTCGTCGCCCAACTGGGAGCCGACGATAGTTACGGTCATAACAGCCGTCGCTTCACAAGCAGGGGGTAAACCGATTACGGTCCACGTCACAGCCCCACCGACCACGGGCAATTGCAACCATCGTCGACCGGGGGTCATCCCAGCCCACACCGACCCACAACTGGCGTGGCAACACGCCACAGAATCCGAACTGTTAACTACTACCACCCCAAGTACTCATACTACTGACCTTTTTACCCCGTCCGACAGCAACCTTTAAAACGGATCAAGACAAGTTAGCATGTGTCATGATAGACAGACTTGAGAAAGAAGTCGACATGCTCGAACGGCACCTACAGGTCCTCCGCATGGTGATCGAGAACGAACCCATCGGCATCGTCAAGATGTCGAACGAGACCGGCTACCCACATCACAAGGTACGCTACTCGCTTCGCGTGCTCGAAGAGGAGAACCTCATCGAGCCATCGAGCCAGGGTGCGATCCAGACCGATCACACCGAGGAGTTCGTCGACGACCTCGACAACAAGATCGACTCCATCGTCGAGAAGCTTCGCACGATGCGCATCGACGACGCCGCAGAGATCGAAGGCTAGATCTCTACACTGTTTGTCGCCGCGGGCGATAGCTTGCTGTTTTCGGTCGACAGTCCGACGAACTGTCTACAGTTCCGGGACGTGGAGATCGAACGTGTCGCCGAGTTTTTCGACCAGACAGAGATGGAACCCCTGTTTTCGGGAGATGTAGACGAAGCTTTTGCCACGGCTCGCGCTCAGCAGGCCGCCACCGGTCGCGTCGGCCGCAGCATCCAGCGCCTCGCCCTTGTAGTAGCTCGTCGTCACTGCGAACGCGCCGGCAAAGCTCTCTTCGCGTTGAATGATCTCGCTGCCGTCTCGGACGAGTGTGTTCACCATGCCGCCGCCGACGGGCTGCTTGGATTCATTGAAATCAGCGACGAACACCGGCTGGTCCCGTTTGTCGCGGACGACAAGATCGAAGGTGGCCTCGACTGGGTCGTCTTCCTCGTCAGTACCGAGCGAGATACTGCCGCGGAGTTCGGCCCGGTTGATCGTCGGAATCGCCTCGTAGATCCGGGCGAGATCGGTCTGGTTGCCCGTCTGCTGGATGTCGAACAGGAACTCCTCGACGAGCCACCGGACGAACGCGAGTTCGATCCGGCCCTCTAGGAACGTCTCGAAGGGGGTGCCGTCGACGCTCACACCCTCGCTTTCGAAGGTCGTATGCGGCTCGATCCGGAGGTTGGTCATGACTTCGTCTTGGCTCGCTTCCCCGGAAATAGCGTCTTCCAGCGTGGCGTCTCCTTTCGAGGCGTACCGCACGAGGAGATTCGTGCCCTCTAGGGCTTCGGACGTACTCATCGACTGGCTCCCGGTCGACATCCCACCCACGTCGACGGTCGTGTCCGACTCCAGTTGGGATTCGAGCCGATCGATCTCGGCTTCGGCCTCCGAGAGCTTGGTTCGGACGGTCTCAAGCTCCTTGCGGGCCTTGTCGCGTTCGGCCTGAGCGCTGTCGCGTTCTGTAACCAGTTTCTCGTGTTGCTCTTCGGCCTTCTGCATCACCTGTTCGGCACGCTTGAGCCGCTTCTGTAACTGTTTTCGGGAGAGCTGTCCCTCCGATTTCGATTTCGATTTCCGCCGTGCGGTCTGCGATGCCGACCGTTGGGTCGACTGCGTTCCCCCCTGCTCGGGATCGCTACTCGGATCGAGCGACGGAATCGTCTTCGCATTGCGCCACTCCGCCTCGTTGCTAAACACGTCTTCGTCCGTCTTCGGATCAGTCGACTCCGTGGTTGCGGTCGACGCCTCTGTCGATGCAGTCGATGACTCCGGAGCCGATGATTCGCTGGCTGTGGTCGAGGAGCCTGCTGTCGGCGAGGGTCGTGACACACCCCGATCACCGTTCGTTTCCGGCGTCGACGGCGCGTTCGCCGACTCACTGCCAGCCGTCGATCCGTTGCTGGCCGTCGGCCTGTCGCTAGCTGTGGTCTCTGTTTCACTCCCGGTCGTTTTTGGGGTTGGTGTCACCGAGTCGACTGTGTCGGTGTCGCTGACAGCGTCGTCTTCGGTCGACTCGTCGTCCTCACTCTCCTCGGCCGAGACATCACTGTCTGCGGTCGATGGATCGTCACTACCGCCAACAGGTTCCGGGATATCGATGACTTCCAGATCGGATGCATAGACGGTGTAAATGCCGACCTCGTCGTCGGCGCGCTCGAAGGCCTCCTCGTCGGTCAGCAGCTGTCGACTGTTTCCAACGAAGGCGACACTCATCGATTTCCCACCGTAGTAGACCGTGTAGTAGTCGCCCGACAGCACGTTCTCCGAGAGTTCGATATAGCCCGTGAAACTACCCGACGAAAGCGTCGCGTCCGCCTCGGAGATCGTCTTTTTATTCGTGTAGTACTGGGCTTGCTTTTCGCTCCGACTCCGCATTGCGTACAGCAACGGCAATGCGGGGGACGGAGCCTCGTATGCCGTGCCGTCGGTTTCGGCAAACGACGACAGCGACCCCTCATCGATACCGATGAGTCGCCCGTTGAGCATGAACGCCCATGCCGTGCCCGCCGTTACCGCGCCCGAAAACTCGCGGTCGGCAAGCCCGTGAAGTCCCTCGTAGCCACCGCTGAATGGGTGTGACTCCCACTCGGTTACGGCGTCGACTATCTCGCGATCCATTTGGTATAACGTCGCTACAGACGACTGAAATAGTTTCCGGAGCGTCGCACGTTTTATTCAGTGGAAATAAAATGGATTTAATGGCGAGTACAGCGTACTATCAGACCGCGAGCACGGCATAGACGAGCAAAAAGCCGAAATAGAGCGCGACCAGCGCACCGAGGGCCACGATCCGAAACCGGTTGAGTGACTTTTCTTCTTCGGTGTAGGCCTTTTTGAAGGCTTCTCGTTCATCGTCAGTAAGCGCTTGATAATGTTCGAGACCGAGATGCAGTCGATACTGTTTGTCATCAGTGAGTTCAAACTCACAGTAGGGACAGACTACCGGCGTTTCGTCGACCGGAACGTCAGTTTCAGGCTGTGGTTGATCGGTCATGGGCCACCTCCAGCGATGAACGGCGGTTCGACAATTGGTGTGGTAACCACCCAGAGGCTGATCATCGTGTAGCCGACCATCACGAGTGTGATCCCATACTGGCTTTTGATCGCTTCGAGTCGACCGGGGAGCAGTTCGTAGGCCGCCGCGTGAGCGACCCAGACGGCGATCATGTGGCCGCCTAAAATCAGTGCCATCTCAACGCCGGATACCCAGCCGGGAAGTCCCGCCAACACGGGTGGTTGTTGGGGTGGCGACAGTGGGCCAGCACCGACGACGACCACAGTGGGCAGCAGGCCGAGGAAGAAACTGAGATTGTGTGCGAGATGGTAGCCGACCGCGATGGCCAGCAATGAGGGGGCAAACCGCTTACCGAGCGCCTCTCGCGTGATGTAGGTATTCCCGTAGCGACGGGCCACCCCTATCGACCACCAGAACGCGCCCAGAAACAGCCCGAAGCCAGCGAGGTAGGCAAGCAGGTAGACGGCCAACGGTGGTACTCCCAGCCTGACGACGCCGACAGCGAACGTTTCCCACAGCCATGTCGCAACGAAGCCATCGAAGGTAGTGACATACAGCAGACAGACAATAAAGGCGACCTCGTCGCGTCCCGAAACGAACTCCGGATCGGTGAGTGCCATCCCGGGGAGTCGGAACGAGATTCCATCCGCGGTTCGCTCGAAGGGCGCGAACCGCCCGAAGTACGAGAACGCTCGTGAAATCGGGTCGACCGAGCCAAACCACCGATCCGAACCAAATACCACCGCTCCAGTGACGGTAACCCCACCGTAGGCGACTATCGCCGTGGCGAGCAGGCGTGGATCGTCAGCCAGCGGCGTGACGACTTCGATCCAAATCAACGCCAGCAGTCCGGCCACGCTCGGCCACGCGCCCAGTCGGTCGGGATACTCGCGACCAATCGTCGGGAGCAGGTCGGCTATCGTGCGGAATGGGTTGAGTGTCGACCACGTGTTGCCGAGCAGGTAGGTCGAGGCGACGTAACCGCCCCACCACGCCACCCAGACGAAGACGACCGCAAAGTTACGGAGTGCGGTTGGGGGGCCGGTGTAGCCCACGTAGATGGTGAGCGCCAGCAGGCCAAGCCCGGTCAGTCGACCAGCGAGCGTGATGAGCCGGCCCGGCGCGGGGAGCCTGCCGCCCCACTCGTGAAACGAACGGATAAATACCCGGTCGGTAACGAAGGAGGCCAAGAGGAACGACGCCCCAACTGCGCCGCCGCCGGTGGCCAGAAACAGCCACGTCGGGACGGTGACTGTCGTTGCTCCGGCCGCTCTGAGTCCGGCGGCGTGAGCGAGTACGGTCTCGCTTGCCGCGAGGACTATCAGTATTGCTGTGACGAATCCGAAGCCAGCCCACCCGAGCCGTCGACGGTCCATTGACGGCGATTGGGTGAGCCGATAGGAGTAGCTTGCGACTCGGCGTCTCGACTGCCGTTCACCCCCGGCGACGGTTGGGAGGATTTTTAGTCACAGGGTCGAAACTGACCCCTATGAGTACCGAAACGGAGGAGGGACACGACGACCATCACCATCATCTCCCGGCGGTCGAAGACTGGCCGCGCGGCTTCGGTGAGGCGAGTTGGTGGCCGTTCGTGACGGCTATGGGTGGCGCAGGCATTTATATCGGTGTCGCACTCTGGATCGTCGCCGATCTCGTACATCCGCTGGCTGGCCCAGCGGTCGTCGCTGGCAGTGTCGGCCTGTTTCTGACGGGGATCTACGGCTGGCTCTACCACGCCTTCATCACGAAGTTCTGGACGCGAGACACCACCGAACACGGGATCTCATCGCTCCGTTGGGGGATGATCGCGTTTTTGGGATCGGAGCTGGCGACGTTCGGTGCCATTTTCGGCTACTACTTCTACTTCCGTGCGGGCAGCGGTGAGTGGACGCTTCCAGCCACAACGCCCGACCTCGTGAGTTCGCTGATTTTGGCAAACACCGCCATCTTGGTCGCCTCGTCGTTCACGCTCCACTGGGCCCACGTCGCCATCCGGAGCGATGACCGAACCAACTTCCTCCGCGGGATGGGCCTGACCCTCCTGTTGGGCGTGGTCTTCCTCGGCGGCCAGGCACTGGAGTACTTCGAGTTCATCATTCACGAGGGCTTTACCCTCTCGGAGGGAATCTACGGCTCGGCGTTCTTCGGGCTGACCGGTCTCCACGGTCTTCACGTCATGCTCGGGGTCGTCTTCCTCAGCATCGTCTTCGTCCGTGGTCTCTACGGCCAGTACTCCGCCGAACGGCATCTCTCGGTGAGTACGGCCTCGATGTACTGGCACTTTGTCGACGTCGTCTGGATCTTCCTCGTCGTCGTCCTCTACCTCGGCACTGGCCAAGCGTAGCTCAGTCGACCACCGCTGTTTTCGGCTGTGTTCCGAGGCTCACAGAACAGCCGAGCGTCAGCTGTAGATTTCGTCCAAACGGGCCACAGTCGACTGCCGGGAAACCCCTGTGGCTGGAACTATCGAGTGGCAGCCCAGCCACCCGACCGATGGCGGTCCTCAAAACTCGGTTCGGAGCGTGCGACCGTCAGGTAGAGCCCTCTCGAAGCGTGTCGTCAGCTAGCTCGAACCACTCCGTGGCGAGTTTGAGGAACTCTTGATCGGTTCGGTCTTCAGGAGGAGCGGATGTCGGATCTTCGAGTTGTTCTGTAACGGTTCGAAACTCGTTGCGAGCGAGTTGGAGCTCCGTCTGTGATCGGGAGTTGCGTTGCTGTGGCCCCCCGATGTTTACCAACCCGGTAAACATCCGGTCGACCAACTCGATCTGCCACGCCTGTTGGTCGTACTTTGTTTGGATCTCGTCCATGTATAGTTCCTTCTCAGCCAGCTCCTCGCCGAGAGCTTCGTAGTCGGCTTTGAGACTGGCCAACTGGGACGGTCGACGGGAGTAGGTTGGCTCGGCGCTGACAGGCTTGATGCGAGTATAGACAAGGTAAATATACCGCTGGATTCGGGCCAGATCGGGGATCAGCTCGTCGTATGTCCGATACTCCCGCACTGTGGCTTCCTGTTGTGCAGTCGTTGCTAACTCGCGTGTCTCCTGCCAGAGGATGTCGGAGGCGGTTTCGAGGTATTCCCGGGCGTTGTTGTATTCGATCTCGGTACTCGGAAAGACATCAAGAAGCGTCTGGTCGCTACCCTCCGGGACGTACTCTTGGAGTGCGCGACGGTACTGCTGTTCGGCCGTCTCCAACGAGCGTTGGAACTCGATCTCGTCGGTCGACTGCTGTCTGTCGTCAGTCTGTTCCTCCGGATCGGGTTCGGGGTCGGACTGTGGCTCGTCAGCCTCTGGTTCCGACTCGTCGGCTGAAGACTCCGATTCCATATCGCCGGTCGACTGTGTCTCTGCGTTCGATTCGGGTGCTTCCGTTTCGTCGTCCTCAAAATAGCCGAGACATCCAGCAACGGCAACACTACTACCGACCGCGAGATACGTCCGACGGTTCATATACGGTAAGTAGATTACTCACATATAAGAATCAGTATTATTTTTGATTATTTACCACCAACAGAGGTAGCTCTTGGTTACTGGTTTGTGAGAAGTTTTGCGAGGGAAGAACGCTCCAAGAGCGGTCTTCCGCATCTTGCGGTGTGAGCCGCAACGATGCGAGGGGAGGGATTTGAACCCACGGACCTCTACAGGAGCGGAGCTTGAATCCGCCGCCGTTTCCGGGCTTGGCTACCCTCGCACACAGTGCCGTCTCTCCTGTGGAGTCCTCACCCGAACTGTGTGACGGGCGTTAATAAACATTTCACAGTCGACCGACCATCGCTACCGACGGTTGACCAGTCGGAATATAAATAGAGAGCGTAGTACGAGATAGCCGCCGTGACGACAGTCAAACGGCTGCTGTCAGGGCGCGTCGCCGCTGACCAGTCCCGAATCGGTAATCTTGAACGTCGCTTTCTCGCCTGCGGCTTTGGCCCGATGTTTTTCCAGTGTGGCCCGGCGGTTACCGCCGCGGAACCGGTCGAGCCGAACCACAACGCCGGTCCAGTGTTCGAGGGTATGGCCTCCCAACGCCCGCGTCTGGTCAGTGTCGGGATCAGAGTACACCTGATTCGTAATGACGACCGCGATATCGTGTTTTCGTGCCAGCGACAGCAGTTGGGTGACCTGTCGGGCGACTGCCCGCAGCGAGTCGCCGCCCTCGGCATCCTCGCCACGTTGGAGCCGGTAGAAGCCCGTGGCGCTATCGAGGACCATCAGGTCGACCTCTTCGGCGAACTCCGCGGCATCCCGGACGGCCTCCTGTTGTTCGTCGAAATCCACTGCGTCAGTGATGATGAGCCGTGAGGCGACGTGTTCGACCGGTTCCTCGGAGTTGGCCTCGATCAGTTGCTGGAATCGGTCGACCGAGAGACCCTCCGTGTCGATGTAGAGCGCTTTCCCGCCGTCAGTAGCGACACCCACCGCCGCCGACAGCGCGACGTTGGTTTTCCCCGCTGCTGGCGGCCCATAGAGCTGGGTAACCGTTCCCCGCTCGAAGCCGCCGCCCAACAGCGAATCGAGTGCCCCACAGCCGGTCGAAACTGGCTCGCTCACAGTCAGCAATTGACTGGTCAGCGCAAAAGCCCCTCGGTCTCCCGTGACAGCTGCTATCTCTCGGTCGGCGGTGAGTCTGACACTACCGAGCTGTCGACCGCAGCCGAGGATTCAGTCGACAGCGACTGATCGGTAGCTACTCGTGTGAGTCGCTTTACTGACTGGTTCCACGAGGGCCACACAGACTGATACGGCTTGCAAGCGACGGTGGATATATGGCCGAAGAAACACTGATCGAAGTCGAAGGATCGCACGACAGAGCAACGATTGCGTCGTACTTTCGGCAGTTCGCCGATGGGCTCGAAGCGGATGGCTCGGTCACGTTCAGCACCGGTGAGGACGAGGTGAGCCTGACTGTCCCCGAGACAGCCGAGTTTGAGATCGAAGTCGAGCGCGAGACCGAAGAGGAAGACGACGAAGCCGAGTACGAAATCGAGTTCGAAGTCGGCTGGTCGACCGACGAGGACGAAGAAGCCGAAGCAGCGATCCTCGAAATCGGCGGCGGAAGCAAAAGCGACACCGAGGGCCAACAGGAGACGATAGACGAGGCAGTCGACGAGGCCGAAGGTGGTCATGAAGCCGCAGCCAGTGACGAACGTGCGGCTCACGATGACGAGGGTGAAGCCGGCAGCGACGCGGAACTGGAGTCACCGGACCCACCCGACGGACGAAGCGAGGTCGACGCCGCCGAAGACGACGAAGGAAGTCGACTCACCGATACGGACACCGATTCCGACGAGGACCGTTAGGCGACCACTAACGCACCGACATCGGCAGTATACGCCAGTTACCAGTTCACCGATCAACGTCGACCGCAGTTTCTGCCCGCCGCATGATCTCGCTGATCGGTCGACCTGTTTCACTGGCGACGGCGGCGGCATCGTCGTACTCCGCGCTCACGTCGTAGACCTCGCCGTCGGTCGTGCTCGCTATTTTTACGTCGACCGTGTACTGTTCGCCAGCAACGGTGAGGTCGACGGTCTCGAACCGTCGTTCTGCGGTCCAGCGGTGGCCCGCACCGTGTTCGCGGATGCCGAGCGTCCCGGTTTCGAGCGCCAGTCGGTGGGCGATGCGCTCGGCGTCTTCGGGCTTGCAGATCACCTTCACGAGGTGGCCCGGTCGAGATTTCTTCATCGTCACGGGAAGAATCGATACATCGCGTGCGCCCGCGGCGGTCAGTGTTTCCTGCAAGCCGCCCAGTAGTTCCGGCGAGGCATCGTCGAGATTCGTTTCCAAGACCGTGATCGAATCGCGGCTCAGTCGACTCCTACCGTCGCCGACGGTCGCCCGGAGGACGTTGGGATGGGACTCAAAGGAGTGGTCACCGGCTCCATAGCCGGTTTCGTCGACCGAGAGCGCGGGGAGAGTGTCGACGCCCTCGGCGAGTTGGGCGAGAATCGCCGCGCCGGTCGGCGTGAGGAGTTCGGCCTCGATGGGACCGCCCTGAATCGACCAGTCGGCACGCTCGGCGATTTCGACCACCGCAGGACCGGGAATCGGGTAGGTGCCGTGACTCATTTCGCGGTGGCCGCCACCGACCGACAGCGGCGTGGTGACGATCCGGTCGACGTCCAGATCGTCGACGAGCAGTGCCACACCGACGATATCGGCGATGGCGTCGTCCGCGCCGACCTCGTGGAACTGGATGTCGTCGAGCGGCTCGCCGTGAACCGCGGCTTCGGCCTCGCCGAGCAGGCGAAACGCACCGAGCGCGTCGGCTTTGACCGATTCGGGGAGGTCCATGGAATCGACGATGTCGACGACCTCACGATAGCTTCGGTGGGGGCCGTGGCCTTCGGCGTGAGTGTGGTCGTGATCATGGCTGTGGCCGTGATCATGGTTGTGGCCGTGATCATGGCTGTGGTCGTGATCATCACCGTCGTCAGTATCACCGTGGCTGTGGGTGTGGCTCTCATCATGGCTCTCGTCATGAGTATGTCCTGTGTCGTGGCCGTGCTCGGCTGTCGCGCCGTCAGTCAGCAATACGTCGACGGTGGTCGCCGAAATCCCGTTTTTAATCGTCGAATCGACCGCATATCGGACGGAAAGTGCTGATTCGACCGGGTCGAGGGCAGTTGGATCCGCACCGACCGCCAGCAGCGCCCCGAGGAGCATATCCCCGCTGGCACCCAGTCGACCATCGAACGCAAGTGTTCGCATACCCGACAGACGTGCCTCCCGATGAAAAGTCCATCCGATTGGGTGAGTCCGAAACATCCGTTTTCTGGCAGTCTATCCCACGATCAGAGTTGGGACGAGATACTGTCTGCCGAGATTTCAAATATACACAGAAAATAATTGGTTACCAGTCGTATCGGGGGGCTTTTTTAACTCCTCTTGCCTAACTCCGCACATGAGAAACGCGAAAATCGTCTGTACGCTCGGCCCCGCATCGGATGACGCCGAAACCATCCGGTCGCTTGCCGACGCCGGGATGTCCGTTGCTCGTCTCAATGCTAGCCACGGTTCGACAGATCACCGTCGCACGGTCATCGACCGGGTACGGGACGTCGACGACGAACTGACAGAGCCACTGGCGGTCATGGTCGACCTCAAAGGCCCCGAGGTCCGAACCGCAGAGATCGACGAGCCGGTCATGCTCGAAACCGGCTCCGAAGTCGTCTTCGCCAAGGGCGACACCTCGACACCCGAGTTCGTCGGGCTCACCGTTTCGATCACCGAATGCGAACCCGGCGACACGATCCTCCTCGACGACGGCCGGATCGAGGCCCACGTCCGACGCGTCGACGGCGAGGAGGTCGTCGCCGAGATCATCTCCGGCGGCAAACTCCAGAGCCGTAAAGGCGTCAACATCCCCGGCGTCGACCTCGATATCGAACTCATCACCGAGGGCGACGAACGGGAACTCGAACTCGCCGCCGACAAGCAGGCCGATTTCGTCGCGGCCTCGTTCGTCCGCGACGGCGAGGACGTCTACAAAATCATCGACAAACTCGAAGAGTTCGGTGATGCGGATATCCCCGTGATTGCGAAAATCGAGCGTGCCGGTGCCGTCGAGAACCTCGATTCGATCATCAGCGCCGCCGACGGCGTGATGGTCGCCCGCGGCGATCTGGGTGTCGAGTGTCCGCTCGAAGACGTCCCAGTCGTCCAGAAACGCATTATCAAGAAGTGTGTCGACGCCGGTGTCCCGGTTATCACCGCCACCGAGATGCTGGAATCGATGATCCATTCGCGTCGACCAACGCGCGCGGAGGCCTCCGACGTGGCCAACGCCGTCCTCGACGGCACCGACGCAGTGATGCTCTCCGGCGAGACTGCCATCGGCGACCACCCTGTACGGGTTGTCGAAACGATGGCCGACATCGTCAACGGCGTCGAGGAAACCGACGAGTACGCCGAGAGCGTCGAACAGCGCGTCCCGAGTGCCAAAGACCAGTCACGAACCGAAGCACTGGCTCGCTCGGCCCGCTATCTCGCCCGTGATATCGGTGCATCGGCAGTCGTCGCCGCCAGCGAATCGGGGTATACGGCCCGCAAGACAGCCAAATTCCGACCACAGGTCCCAATCGTCGCCACGACACCCAACGAGCGGGTTCGTCGACAGCTCGGACTCGTCTGGGGTGTCATTCCACGATCCCTCGAGTATCAAGAGAGTGTCGAGCATATCCTCGAAGGCAGCGTGCAGGCCGCCCTCGACGCCAATGCGGCCGAAAGTGGGGATACAGTGGTGGCCATCTCGGGGCTCGTTTCGAACATCGATCAGGCCCAGACGACCAATATGCTGAAGGTCCACGTCGCCGCCGAGCAGATCGCCAGCGGCAAACAGATCGTCGGCGGTCGCGTCGCTGGCCCACTCGTCCGACTGACAGATGGCGACCTCTCGGACGTTCCCGAGGGTGCGATCCTCTCGCTGTCGACGGCGTTCGACGGCGAGTTCACAGGTGATATCGAGAAGATCGGCGGCATCGTCGACGCCCGCGAAGGGATGACCGGCTACCCGGCTGTGATCGCCCGCGAACTCGGGATTCCGATGCTCAGCGGTGCGATCGTCCCCGACCGGATCGCCGAGGGACAGACACTCAGCATCGACGCCGAACGCGGTGTCGTCTTCGAGGGGAACGTCCTCCGAACCCCCAGACGCTAAGCCTATCCGTTCGGCGACCCTGTTGCGGGTATGAGTCAGGGTCCGACAGCAGAACCCGAGTCCGAACCTGCAGCCGAATCCGAGGACGGCGAGTGGCGCTTTAGCGTCGACGATGTTGGCCCTGAGGCCGACCCCGAACCACCGGAGCCCGAACCGGTAGAACCCGAATCGATCTCGCTGGAACACGCCGTTTTCGTCGGTCTCGGAATCATGTTGACCGTTGGGATCATCCTCACGGGGCTGTAGCCAGTGGTCGACACTGTAACATTAAACACGTCGAACACATAGGGTAGCTATGGCACTCCTGCTCCAGTTGGAGATTGTGGGCCCGGAGACGTTGCCGCTACTGCTGATTACGGCTGGGCTCCTGATCTCGTTGGCCGAAGCACTCGCTCCCGGTGCGAACTTCATCGTCGTTGGGATCGGTCTACTCGGAGCTGGACTCACTGGGCTCCTATTGAGCCCGTTTTTCGCGGCTGGTCCCTTCCTGCTTGGTATTCTTACCCTACTGTTCGGCTCTATCGCGTTCTACCTCTACCACGAGTTCGATTTCTACGGCGGGAAGGGCCAACAACAGACCAGCGACTCCGCCGCACTCCAAGGCAAGACCGGCCGGGTCACCGAGCGTGTCACCCCCACAGGTGGGCAGGTCAAACTCCAAGGTGGCGGGTTCAACCCCTATTACTCGGCCCGCTCGATGGACAACGAAATCCCGGAAGGCACCGACGTAATGGTCATCGACCCCGGCGGTGGCAACGTCGTCACCGTCGAGGCGCTGTCGATTATCGAAGACGACATCGACCGCCAACTCGCGGCTGGGCGCGACGATTCGGACACCCCTGTAGAGCCACCCGAACAGGACGAAACGGCCGCCACCGAGTATCTCGAAAAACGAATCGGCGATGAGGGTGTCGACGAGTCGGAACGCGACCCAGAGTACGAACAGTAACTGAGGCCGAACCCGGTCGACGATCCGTTTATTTCTCCCAAGATCTGTCGGTAGTACGTAATGAAGCCAACGCTTATGAGCCTGTCAGTCCAAGAACCAACATGGACTCACTCGTACTCCAACTGGGGGCACTGACGGTCAGTGCGGTCGGGTTGCTGTTCCTGTTTTTTATCATCATCGTCATCTGGCAGACCGTCGAAATCGTCGACGCATACGAGAAGAAGGCCCTCACCGTCTTTGGTGAGTACCGGAAACTGCTCGAACCGGGGTTCAACATCATCCCGCCGTTCGTCTCCCGGACCTACGCCTTCGATATGCGGACCCAGACACTCGACGTCCCACGCCAAGAAGCGATCACCCGGGACAACTCGCCGGTAACCGCCGACGCGGTCGTCTACATCAAGGTCATGGATGCCAAGAAGGCGTTTTTGGAGGTCGACGACTACAAGAAGGCCGTCTCTAACCTCGCCCAGACCACGCTCCGGGCCGTGCTCGGCGACATGGAACTCGACGACACGCTCAACAAACGCCAAGAAATCAACGCAAAAATCAGAACCGAACTGGACGAACCCACCGACGAGTGGGGGATTCGCGTCGAGAGCGTCGAGGTCCGTGAGGTCAACCCATCGAAGGAGGTCCAGCAGGCCATGGAGCAGCAGACCTCCGCCGAGCGTCGACGCCGAGCGATGATCCTCGAAGCACAGGGTGAACGCCGCTCCGCCGTCGAGACCGCAGAGGGTGACAAACAGAGCGACATCATCCGCGCCCAAGGTGAAAAACAGAGCCAGATCCTCGAAGCACAGGGTGATGCGATTTCGACCGTCCTGCGAGCCAAATCCGCCGAGGCGATGGGCGAACGCGCAATCATCGAACGCGGCATGGAGAGCCTCGAACGCATCGGGCAGGGCGAGTCCTCAACGTTCATCCTGCCGCAGGAACTCACCTCGCTGGTGGGTCGCTACGGCAAACAGCTCACCGGCAGCGATATTCAGGAGTCCGAAGGCCTCGAAGGCAAGGAGTTCGACGCCGAAACCCGGAAGATGCTCGGGCTCGACGACATCGACGAGATCCTCGGTGAGATCGATCAGGCCGCTGAGATGGATATCGAACAGCTCGAACAGGAGGCCGAACAGGTCAAGACCGGCGATACGAGTATCAAAAGTCCCAATGAAGTGATCGACGAAGCCGACGAGGAACTTGAGGAGGAGGCACTCACTGAATCCGAGACCTCACCCGACGGCGGTGCCTCGTTCGAACGCGAGACCGAAACTGAACAGTAACTGGATCGTCAGCGATCGTGTCCGGCAACAATCCAGTTCAAAATGAACGTAATTGGGCTAGTAAACGGTGCCTACCATCCGTTTACAACGAATTAGGGTCGAAGTACTTTTATTACTGATACCCCCAACGAACGATAGATGACCGATCCAGTCGACGAACGGAAACGAACGACGCTCCGGCGATTTGCCGCCCTCGGAGCCTCGGCCCCGTTCGTCGGCATTGCCAGTGGAGACGACCCAGATGAGGAGGAGTCCAGAAGCGAGGTACCGAATGCGATCCGTGGCTATCTGTCGACAACGCCCGGGGCGCACTTTTCGAAGCTCCGCGACGACCTCCAGCTCGGCACTGGTGAGACACAGCACCACCTTCGGGCGCTCATCGAAGCCGAGGCAATCGACTCCCGACGCGATGGCGAGTACCGTCGGTTCTTCCCGGCCGGGCGGTTTTCGAACTTCGAGCAGGTCACGTTGGGCTATCTCCGCCGCGAAACGCCACGCGGCATGCTGATCGAACTGCTCGAATCACCCGCCGAAACCGGGAGCGAGCTGGCCGACCGGCTGTCGGTATCGCGGGCGACAGTGAGTAATTATGCTGGAGAGTTAGAGGAGATCGGACTGCTCGACCGGTCGGATCGCTACGTCGTCGAGCGGCCGGAAACAGTGTTGACCCTCCTAGTTCGGTATGCGGATTCGTTCGGCCCGGATGCAGTGGCGTTCGCATCCAGCGCCGACGAACTCATTCGAGTCGACCGTTCGTAGCTCGGTGCCGCGACTATTCTAACTCTGTCTCGGGTGACTCCGAGAGGTCGACGTCGGCTTCGGAGGCGTCGGTCACCATCTCGCGTGGGATCACGTCGAGACAGGCGACCTGATCGCCGCTTTCGAGCTCCATCACGATGACGCCCATCGTGTTGCGGCCGACAATCGAGATCCCTTCGACGGGGGTCCGCATGATCTGGCCGGTCTGGCTCATGACGACTAGATGGTCGCCCGGCCCGACGGTCTCCATCGCACAAACCTGCCCGTTTCGGTCGTTCGTTTTGATGTCGATCAGCCCCTTGCCGTTTCGGGATTGGACGCGGTACTCCTCGATGTCAGAGCGCTTGCCGTAGCCGTTTTCAGTGACAGTGAGTACCCAGCTATGACGTTCGGTGTCGACACCAGCGACACCGGCAACTGTATCCTTGCCTTGTAGGTCGACGCCCCGAACCCCGCGGGCACTCCGGCCCATCGCTCGCACGTCATCCTCGTCGAACCGGATCGACATCCCGTCGGCGGTGGCGACGACCAGCGTACGGTCGCCGTCGGTGACCTCGACGTCGACCAGTTGGTCGCCGTCTTCGAGTCGGACCGCGCGGATTCCGGTCGAGTTGATGTTCTGGAACTCGTCGACGGAGGTGCGCTTGATGTAGCCGTCACGCGTTACCATCGTCAGGTATCGTGTGCCGTCGATCTCGTCGGATGCGATGTCGTCCATGTTGACGACCGCGGTTAGCTCCTCGCCGCTGTCGAGATCCAGCAAGTTGACTGCCGACTTGCCGCGGGCAGTACGGCTCATCTCGGGGATCTGGAACCCGCGCAAGGTGTAGATCTGGCCCTGATTACTGAAACAGAGCAGGTAGTCGTGGCTGTTGGCCACGAACACAGACGACACCGAATCGCCCTCCTTGAGATCCGTGCCGATGATCCCCTTGCCGCCGCGGTTTTGGGCCGAAAAGGTCGACAGCGGCATCCGCTTGATGTAGTCCTCGTTGGACATGACGACGACCGAATCCTCCTCGGGGATGAGGTCCTCGTGGGCGACGGTGCCGGTGTCTTCGATGATCGAGGTCCGGCGGTCGTCGTCGTACTCGTCCATTATGTCGAGGAGTTCCTCTTCGATAACGCCCAGTAGCTCCGACTCGTTGGTGAGGATCTCTTCGAGTCGCTCGATTCTCGCCTGGACCTCCTCGTACTCGTCTTCGATCTCTTGGGCTTCCATCGAGGTCAGCGAGCCAAGTTGCATCGCCACGATGTGGTCGACTTGGGACTCCGAGAAGTCGAACTGCTCGCGGAGGGCGGCTTTGGCCCCATCGCGGTCCTCGGCGTCTTGGATCGTCTCGATGACGTCGTCGACGTTGTTGAGCGCGGTCAGTCGGCCCTTCAGAATGTGGGCGCGATCTTCGGCCTCGTCAAGCTCGAACTCCGAGCGCCGCCGGACGACATCGCGGCGGTGTTCGAGATAGTGGTGGATCGTCTCACGGAGTGTGAGCACCTGTGGCGACCCGTCGACCAACGCGAGATTGATCACGCCAAATGTTCGTTCGAGGTGACTTTCGAGCAGTTGGTTTTTGACGACGTCGACCATCGCATCCCGCTTGAGTTCGATGACGACACGCATTCCATCGCGGTCGGACTCGTCGCGGAGATCGCGGATGCCCTCTAACTTGCCCTCGTTGACATCGTCGGCGATGCGTTCGACGAGCCGTGATTTGTTCTCTTGGAACGGGAGTTCGTTGATCACGATCCGGCCTTCTTCCTCGTAGGTTTCGAACTCGGCGCGGATCCGAACGCGGCCGCGGCCCGTCTTGTAGGCGCTGTGAATCCCCGCTCGACCGACGATGTTTGCACCCGTCGGGAAATCCGGTCCCTTGACGTGGTCCATCAGATCCTCGACCGTGCAGTCTGGGTTATTGATCAGGTGGACCGTTGCGTCGATCACCTCGCCGAGATTGTGGGGCGGGATGTTGGTCGACATCCCGACGGCGATCCCCGACGAGCCATTGACCAGCAAGTTGGGGAACGCCGACGGGAGGACATCCGGCTCTTCGAGGCGGTCGTCGTAGTTCGCTTTGAAGTCGACCGTGTCGGCGTCGATGTCTTCGAGCAGTTCCTCGGCAATCGGGGCCATCCGGGCCTCCGTGTAGCGCATCGCGGCCGGTGGATCGCCGTCGACCGAACCGAAGTTACCTTGGCCGTCGACGAGCGGGTAGCGCATCGAGAAGTCTTGGGCCATCCGCGCGAGGGTATCATAAATCGCGCTGTCACCGTGAGGGTGGTAGTCACCCATCGTCTCACCGACGATGGAGGAACTCTTCCGGTGAGCCGATCCCGAGGAAACGCCTGCCTCGTGCATGGCGTACAGAATCCGACGGTGGACCGGTTTGAGGCCATCACGGACGTCGGGTAGTGCGCGTCCGGCGATGACAGACATGGCGTAGTCGATATACGACTGCTCCATCTCGTCTTCGATCCGGGCGGTTTCGATTCTGGCGGCTTCTACGTCTGGTTCGTCGGGTAAATCTGCGCTCATATATACTCCGTTAGATGTCGACCCATTCGGCTTCGGTCGCGTGTTCTTTGATAAACTGTTTCCGCGGTTCAACCGCATCGCCCATCAGCACCGAAAACATTCGGTCGGCCGCGGCGGCATCCTCGATGGTAATCCGCTTGAGAATTCGGTTCTCGGGATCCATCGTTGTCTCCCACAACTGGTCAGGATTCATCTCGCCGAGTCCCTTGAACCGCTGGACCTGCGTGGGGTTGCCATTGCATTTCTCCTCGATGATCCGGTCGCGGTCTTCCTCAGTCATCGCATCGTAGGTGTTTCCGCGGTACCGCACTCGGTAGAGGGGTGGTTGGGCCGCATAGACGTAGCCCGCCTCAAGCAGGGGCTTCATGTGGCGGTACAAGAGGGTCAATAGGAGTGTTCTGATGTGAGCGCCGTCGACGTCGGCGTCGGTCATAATGATGATCTTCTGATACCGAGCCTCGTCGATGTCGAACTCCTCGCCGATACCGGCCCCAATCGCGGTGATCAGCGCACGAATCTCGGTGTTTTCGAGGATTCGATCAAGCCGGTGTTTCTCGACGTTGAGGATCTTCCCCTTCAATGGCAAAATTGCCTGATTGTGTCGGTCTCGGCCCTGTTTGGCCGAGCCACCTGCCGAATCACCCTCGACGACGAACAGTTCGCTGTCGGCCGGGTCACGGGTCTGGCAGTCGGCGAGTTTGCCCGGGAGTGCGGTCGACTCCAGGGCACTCTTGCGCCGCGTCAACTCCTCGGCCTTTTTCGCTGCCTTGCGTGCGCGGGCGGCCTCGGCGGCCTTGCTGACGACCGCTTTTCCGGTGTCGGGGTTCTCTTCGAGATAGGTTCGGAGGTGCTGGTGGGTCGCGCTTTCGACGATCCCCCGAACTTCGCTGTTGCCGAGTTTGGTCTTGGTTTGGCCCTCGAACTGCGGGTCAGGATGTTTGACCGAAATAACCGCGGTTAGGCCCTCCCTAACGTCCTCGCCCTTGAGGTTCTCGTCGAGATCGTTGGTGAGTCCGTGTTCGTTAGCATAATCGTTGATGACGCGGGTGAGTGCGGTTTTGAACCCGGTGAGATGGGTGCCACCCTCGCGCGTATTGATGTTGTTGGCGAAGGCGTGGACCGACCCCTGTAGCTCTTCGGTCGCCTGAATAGCGATTTCGACCTGAATATTTTGGTCTTCGTCCTCGAAGTAGATGACTTCCTGGTGGATCGGGGTTCGAGTTTCGTTAAGATACCGGACGAACTCCTTGATACCGCCCTCGTAGCGGAACTGTTCGCTTTCGTCGGAGCGTTCATCGGTCAGATTGATTGCGACCCCGGAGTTGAGGAAGGCCAGCTCCCGAAGCCGGTTGGCTAGCGTCGAGTAGGTGAAATCAGTCGTCTCGAAGATGTCGTCGTCAGGCCAAAATCGGATCGTCGTGCCGGTTTCTTCGCCCTCGTCCATCGGTCGAACCTTCTCGAAGGCGTCGACCTCGGGTTCGCCGTGATCAAAGCGGTGCTGCCACACATGGCCATCGCGTTTGACCTCGACTTCCAGCCATTTCGACAGCGCGTTGACGACCGAAACGCCAACACCGTGGAGGCCGCCCGAAACTTGGTAGGATTTGTTGTCGAACTTCCCGCCGGCGTGGAGGACGGTCATGATGACTTCGAGGGCGGGGCGGTCGTACTGCTCGTGGACGTCGACCGGGATCCCCCGGCCGTCGTCGGAGACCGACACCGAGTCGTCGTCGTGAATCGTCACGTCGATGTGGTCACAGTAGCCGGCCAGCGCCTCGTCAATCGAGTTGTCGACGACCTCGTAGACGAGATGGTGGAGCCCGCGACCGTCCGTCGAGCCGATATACATCGCCGGACGCTTCCGGACGGCCTGGAGGCCTTCGAGAACCTGAATCTGTCCGGCCCCGTATTCGTTTTCGCCTGACATAGAACTAGTTTCGTCTAGTTGTTCCCCCGGCATAAAGCCCTCGCACGCGCGGGCGAAACAACTGTGAATTGGTTTGTATGGTGTGTGAGGTTCTTACATGGTGTCTGACGGGAGCTACTCCACACTGCCACTCCGGTGTCGGCGGGTTTCGTGTTGCCATGCCGAACAGGTTTTAATGGCTCCACGGAAACCATGGTGTATAGAATGACGTCATTCCAGGCAGAACTCGGTGCCGACGAGGGGATCGCCGAAGAGCTGGCCAAAGGCCAGCGAGAGATCTCTATCGCCGAGTTCTTCGAGAAGAACAAGCACATGCTCGGCTTCGACTCGGGGGCTCGCGGGCTTGTCACCGCGGTCAAAGAGGCCGTCGACAATGCCCTCGATGCCACCGAGGAGGCGGGGTTTCGACCCGACATCTACGTCGAAATCACCGAAGTCGGTGACTACTACAAACTCATCATCGAAGACAACGGGCCGGGCATCACGAAAGAACAGCTTCCCAAAGTGTTCGGAAAACTCCTCTACGGCTCTCGGTTTCACGCCCGCGAACAGTCCCGCGGCCAGCAGGGAATCGGGATCTCCGCGGCGGTGCTCTACTCCCAACTCACGAGCGGAAAGCCAGCCAAGATCACGAGCCGAACCCAAGAGGCCGGTCAAGCCGAATACTTCGAGCTGATCATCGATACCGATACGAACGAGCCGGAGATCAGGGAATCAAAAACGACGACATGGGACCGAACCCACGGCACGCGGATCGAACTAGAGATGGAGGCCAATATGCGGGCCCGCCAGCAGCTTCATACCTACATCAAAAATACCGCGGTCGTCAACCCCCACGCGCGGATCGAACTTCGGGAGCCGGGGCTTGATGAACCCCTGAAATTCGAGCGCGGAACCGATAAGCTCCCGGCCGAAACCAGCGAGATTCGACCCCACCCTCACGGGGTCGAACTCGGGACGCTCCTGAAAATGCTTGCAGCGACCGAATCCTACTCGATTTCGGGCTTTCTGCAGGAGGAGTTCACCCGCGTCGGGAAGAAAACCGCCAGCAAAGTGCTCGATGCGTTCCGAGATCGCCACTACGGCCGGGAGGTCTCGTGGCCAACACCCACCCTTAACGTCGACATCACTGCCGCGATCACCGAGGCCGTCTCAAACAAGGGTGCAGACGCCACCGAATCGTTCGCTGGCGAGATCCAGTCAGTCCTCCAGAGCCGCGAGCGAACCGCCCACTTCGAGTTGGTTGAGATCGTCGACAACGTCGCCGAGAGCGTCGAAGACGAGACGGGTCGCACCTTTGGGTCGACGGTCAGAGGGAAGGCCGTCGACGCCGTCTGGGCCGAACTGACCGCCTTCGAGACCGATGCGGATGAAGACGGAGACGGTCGAGACCACCTCACGCCAGCGATCTACACGCTGATCGACGAGGCGACAAGCACCCGGAAGGACGATGCGACGATTCAGGCGCTCGCCGAGCGAATTGCGCGTCGACTCGCAAATAGCGATGGCGATCAGTTCCGATTTACACACGACGAACTCACGCGCCTCGTCGAGGAAGCTGCTGACGCGACCGTCGAGTACGACGACGTGACCGTCGGCGACACTGCCCGCGAGAACATTCTGGACTCCCTCTGGGAGATCTCCCGAACCGTCCCCGACGACGCCCCGAAAATTCGAGAGATCGCCGACAGCCGCGACACGTCCAGCGAACTGCTGGAGGCGATGCGGGAGACCAACATTCTCGCACCGCCAACTGACTGCCTGTCGCCGATCACGGCCGAGCTTGTCGAAGCTGGGCTGAAAAAGGAGTACGATGCCGACTTCTATGCCGCCGCGACGCGCGACGCGGACGTCCACGGCGGCGACCCCTTCATCGTCGAGGCCGGGATCGCCTACGGCGGCGAACTCAAAGCCGAAGGCGGCGTCGACCTCCTCCGATTTGCCAACCGTGTTCCGCTGGTCTACCAGCAGGGCGCGTGTGCGATCACCGACGTAGTCAAGGGAATCGGCTGGCGGAACTACAATCTCGACCAACCCGGCGGCAGCGGGATGCCGAACGGCCCGGCAGTGCTCATGGTCCACGTCGCCTCGACCAACGTGCCGTTCACCAGCGAGTCGAAGGACGCGCTGGCCAACATTCCAGCCATCGAAGACGAAATCGAGTTGGCGATTCGAGAGGCCGCCCGCGAACTCAAATCCTATCTGAACAAGCGGCAGTCGCTTCAAAAACGACAGGAGAAACAGGACGTCCTCAGTCGGATTCTGCCGGAGATGGCCGACAAAGTCGCCGAGGTGACGGGGCGACCACGACCCAACATCGAGGGCGCGATGGGCAAAATCATGAACAATCTCTGTATCGACCGCGAAATCAAGGACGGAACGGTGACGCTAACGGTCGAAAACTTCTCCGACCGGAGCGAAAGCCCCGAGATCACCGAGATCGTGACCGTCGAGCCACAGGATCTCAACGGCGACGGGAGTGTGGTCGACCTCGACGGCGAATGGTACGTCCAGTGGTCGCCATCGGTGTCGGCCGGTGAGGAGGCCGAACTGAAATACACAATCGATGAGACGGCCGATTTCGACATCACTGTCGAGGGGATCGAAGACGAGAAACTGACGCTGAACGCCTAACTTGAGGTGTATATAAATGAGTAAACGAACCAACGAAGCCCGAGCCAGAGAACAGCTCATCGACCTTGCCGAGGAGTTCTACGACCAGTTCGCCGGCGGCCAGATCCCAGAGATGACGCTGCCGACGCGAACCAAGAGCAACATCGAGTACGACCCCGACTCCGGGGTTTGGGTGTATGGAGATCGGACGTCGACGCGGTCGGCGAACTCGGTGCGTGGCGCTCGAAAGCTGCTGAAGGCGGTGTACACCATCGAGTTCCTCGACCAGCAGTTGGCAGAGGATCGCTCGTCGACGCTGCGAGAACTCTACTACCTCTCCGAATCGTGGGACAACAATGAGGCCCACTTCTCGGATCAAGACGAGTCGAACCAGATGATCGAGGATTTGGAGATCGTCTCGGATGTGACCCGCGAGGACTTCCACATGCGGCCCGAGGAGTCCGGCGCGACCCTGATGGGGCCGCTTGAGATCCGCGAGCAAACGCGCAGAGGAGAACGGGAGATCCACTGCCAGCAAGACGTTGGCGAGGGAGGCTACCAGATCCCGAACAACCCCGACACCATCGAGTTCCTCGACAACGACATCGATTTCGTCCTCTGTGTGGAGACCGGTGGGATGCGCGACCGGCTCATCGAGAATGGGTTTGACGACGACTACAACTGTCTGGTCGTCCACCTCAAAGGTCAGCCTGCCCGCGCTACCCGGCGGATCATCAAACGACTCCACGACGAACTCGATCTTCCAGTGACGGTGTTCTGTGACGGCGACCCGTGGTCCTACCGGATCTACGGTTCAGTTGCATATGGCTCGATCAAATCCGCCCACCTCTCGGAGTATCTTGCGACGCCGGAGGCCGACTACATCGGGATTCAGCCCCAAGATATCGTCGACTACGATCTGCCGACCGATCCGCTGGCCGATTCGGATATCAATGCGTTGGAGTCGGAACTGACCGACCCGCGCTACCAGACTGACTACTGGGAAGAACAGATCGAACTCCAACTCGAAATCGGGAAAAAGGCCGAACAGCAGGCGCTGGCGGCCCGCGGGCTGGACTTCGTTACAGACACGTATCTGCCAGAGCGACTCGACGCGATGGACGTTATTTAATCAGACTCAGTCGGCAGCACCCGGCGTCGGTGGCCGAACTTGACAGCTAGCCGCCGACTCGATGCGAACTTCGATGTCGTCAGTACCTTCGACGGTGACAGTGAGCCCATCGTAGCCGAAGGTGACAGTGGGAGTCGTCTGCTGGCTCGCAGCGGCTGTCGAAAGCGTGCGTTCGAGGGCTTCAATGTCGATAACGTCGCCGACCGGTGGGGAGAGTTCCGTTGGATCAACACCCTGCTTGTCGGCAATCTGTTGGGGGAGACGGACACTGAGTGGTGGCTCGGAGGACATACTGGATCGGCGGGAGAGTCACAGATAAATATATGTCAGACATCTGTATGTCATACTCGGCCACAGTGATAGTCAGTGGCAATCCGACCCGGAGCCGTTTGCTCTCGGACGTTGTCGACGCTACCGAGCCGTTGTGATCGGACTGGTTCGACGCACTCACCAGTCGACCGAGTCGGCGCGTAGGTCGGCTCCAGAACGGAGGGTGTCAAAGACCTCGAATCCGGGTACGATTACGACGCCGCGTAGTATGCCGGTGATCGTATTTCTGAGAGCAACTGTACAAGATTCGTGAAAAGTCCAGATACTGCGCCAAGCCCAACGCTACCGATGAATCGTGACCTCGACGACGTCGACCGGAGTGTCTTCACGACCAGCGACCGTGAGCTCAAATATCACTCAGTTAATCACAAAAAATCATACGGTAAAAATGCCTACATATTATTAGGTTATCGCCACTTATCCCGGATAGGGAGTAGTCGCTGGCACGAAGGTCCCATCTCCTCGTGCAGCGAATTCGGCCCCCCAAGTCTCCCTGTTACACAGCCCCCACTAGCGACCTGTCGTTCCGGATGGGATACGGCGTCAGGATCACAAACACGGCAGAGGCACCCTCTTCCCACCCCCATTGTCCATCTGTGTCCCCGCTGATGGCTTTGAGTCCCTCCCGGTCGTGACAACAGTTCCGTCCGATACCCTCGGTCGACGTTTTCTCACTGTCCGTTCGGCTAGGTGAATCGAGAGGCGAAAAGAGAAATCCACGTCGACAAGCTACGATCTCGCCGGTGGGTGCTCCCGACTGGTAGTCGACCTCTCGGTCCGGCCATCCAAACTCTCGAAGTCGAAATCGTCGAACTCGGGGGGAATCGTCCGCTCGGCAGCGTAGATGTAGAGGGCTGTTTTGGTGATCCCCTGGACGGTTTGGCCGACGAGATAGACGCCAACTGAGACGCCAACCGCGCCGAGAACCACAGTTGTGGTACCGACCGCAGGCACGAGCGAGAACAGTCCGACACCGACAGCGACCACGACACCCATTCCCACCAACCACAGGCCGAACTGGACGAGGCCGATGCCGAAGTTCGAACTCAGTGTCTCACCCCATGTCTCGCGGAACGTTCCGGCACTTTTCGAGAACAACTCACTCGGAGAGACGTCCTCGAAGACGATGACGGGGATAACAAAAAACGTGGTAATCGTCCAGCCGAGTGCAAAGAACCCCGCGACGAGTCGCGTGAGCATTGAATCCGAGCGTTCAAGCGACCGCAAGATTACGCCGACGACTGCTGAGATCACCGACCAGACCGCAATCTCCGTCTTCCGTTCCCACGCAGCAGCCATCCCCCACGCAGCGTCGGCTCCCGGCCGTGGAACACGTCGTCGACCGACGAGACGAGCGCGGCCGTAAAAAATGAGGCCAGAAACGTCGTCACGAAGTAGAACACGAACAACGCGAGATACTCCAGCCCGCCGCCGATGAGCGAGCCGACGAAGACGGTGAGATACAGTCCGACACCGAACGCCAGCGTCCCAACGGCACTCAACAGCGGAAACAGCATGAGATTCGGGTGGGTACGGAGGACAGACAGACTGTCACGAGTAAGCGTGAGTCCGGTTCGGAACCGCTGGACCAGTGGCATACACGATACTGCTTCTGTTGACTGATAAATATACGCTGCCGTGACTGTCTCCGCAGGTGTCGACCGGTTAGCCACCGAGTCCGGCTGCAACCAGCAGGACACCGATCCCGACCAGCGCCGTCAGTGCGATCCAGTTGCGCGGTGTGTCGACGCCCTCAGGGAGTCGTCGATGCGTGAACAGATAGACGAAATAGATCCCAAGCGGTGAGAGTCGCAGGAGAGGATTTGTGTCCACCGCGAACACGAACACAAGGAGGACGGTGACGACAATCGTCGTCGCAGCGACTCCGGTTGCAACCAGCGTATCAGTCCAAGCGTCTTCGAGATCCATTGCGTGTACTCAGCGGTGGGTGTATAAAAAACGAGTTCGGAACCGAGCGCGTTAGGCTTCGTCTTCGATCTCTTCGGCGAGTTCGTCGGCGTCGAGATCGACGTCATCGAGGTCGACGTCTTCGAGGGCCTCTTCGACTTCCTCGCCGCCAGCACCGCCGAGACCACCCATGCCGCCCATACCGCCGAACATGCCGCCGCCGCTGCCGTCGAGGATCTCTTGGACGACGATGCGGTCGACACCGATTTTGGCGATGACTTCCTGAGCGATCTGGCCCTTGGACATCATCCACTGCTGGTTCATCGTCAGCTGTGGCGTAGACTCGATGTAGAGCGTCTCTTTCTCGACGGTCTGGGTTTCGAACTCGGGCTCGGCATCCTCGTCGTCGGAGTCGACGGGGACCTCCTCTTCGACTTCGTCGGTCTCGATCCAGATCGGCGGGGCGTGCTGGAGGTACATCCCAAGCAGGCCCTCGGCCTTGCCGACTACGTCGTCGACTTCTTCGAGGATCTCGTACTCGTATTCGAGCTCTTCGCCGGCCAGCGGGTGGTTGAAGTTGACCCGTGCGCGGCCGCCGATAATGGTCTCGATGTGGCCCTGTTCGTTGTCGATCTGGACGTTCGCGCCGGGGTAGCGGTCGTCCTCGTCGATTTTCTGGGCGCTGATCGTTTTGACCTGGTCGGGGTCGTACTCGCCGAAGGCTTCCTCCGCGGAGATGACGACCGATCCCTCGTCGCCGACCTCGCCGCCGATCAGGGCCTCGTCGACGGATTCGAAGACGTGGCCTTCACCGATGATGATCGTTCGTGGCGAGAACTCGTGTTCCTCGGTATCAATTCCTGCCTCTTCGGCGACTTCGAGGATCGTTGTGTCGACGACATCGTCGTCCTCGGTGGTGCGGAGGGTGTAGTCGAGCTTGACGAAATCGCCATTCTGGAACCCTGTCTCGGTCTCCGATGCAGCGTCTGCAGACTCATCAGCGTCAGCGGCAGCGTCCGCTTCGGCCTGTTCGTCACTCATACTCCGAACAACTGGTGATGCACCCTTAAGAAGCACGGTTCGCGGCGGCCAACCCACAGAAGCTTTCGGGAGACAGTGGGACAGTGAGGTATGTACGAAGTCGAACTCAAACTCCGAGCCGACCACGAGGACCTCCGCGAGAAACTCGGGGAACTGGGAGCCGACCACGTCGACAGCCGCACCCAGAACGACACCTACTACAATGCGCCCCACCGCGACTTTGCCGAAACCGACGAGGCGCTCCGTATTCGGCACGAAACGACCGAACACAGCGAAGCGGTTGCCAAAATAACTTATAAAGGTCCGTTGGTCGAGGCGGAATCGAAAACCCGCGAGGAACACGAGACGGTTGTCGTCGACGAGGAGGCCCTGTCGGGCATTCTCTCGGGACTCGGCTTCGAGCCAGCAGCACGAGTTGAAAAAGAACGGGAGTTCTACGAACTGGATGGCTACACGATCAGCCTCGACAGCGTAAGTGGTCTCGGCGAGTACATCGAAATTGAACAGGAAGCTACAGAGGACGATATCGAAGCGGTGCGTGAGGGCGCGGTCGACTTGCTGTCGGAACTCAGTCTAGATTCCAGCGAGCAGATCCGCACCTCCTATCTTGGACTCCTGCTCGAAAACGACATGTGAAATGCGCAGCAGTTATTTTATATCGTCCAGAGGTTTCCGCAAGTTATAGAATGTCGGCCTCCGAAGGGTCCAGTAATGAGTCGGAATATTCAGGTTAGCGAACTCGACCGGCGGGCGGTCGAGGATCAGTCGGTCGAAATCGTCGAGCGAAAGGGAATCGGGCATCCGGATTCGATCAGCGACGGGCTTGCCGAAAGCGTTTCTCGGGCACTCTCACAACTCTATTTGGATCGTGTCGGCAAAGTCCTCCACTACAACACCGACGAGACTCAGCTCGTCGCCGGGCGGGCCGCGCCCACCTTCGGTGGCGGCGAGGTCATCGAGCCGATGTATATTCTCATCGTCGGCCGAGCAACCAAACAGTACGACGGCGAGGAACTGCCAGTCAACGCGACCGCGTTAGCTGCGGCCCGCGAGTATCTCAACGAGACGATTCCCGAACTCGAATACGGTACCGACGTGATCGTCGACGTCAAACTCGGCGAAGGCTCCGGCGACTTGCAGGAGGTCTTCGGTGAGGACGGCGCAACCGTTCCGATGGCCAACGATACCTCCTTCGGTGTCGGTCACGCCCCCCTCACGGAGACCGAACAGATCGTTGCTACCGCCGAACAGGAGCTCAACACGACCTATGCCGACGAGCATCCCGAACTCGGCCCGGACGTGAAGATCATGGGGAAACGCGAGGGCGATCACATCAACATCACCGTCGCAGCGGCGATGATCGACGCCTACATCGACGATATCGATGCCTACGCTGCAGCGGTCGACAACGTCGAAGCCTACGTCACCGACCTCGCCGAGGATATCACCGACCGCGAAGTGAGCGTCGACGTCAACACGGCCGACGATCTCGACGACGGCTCGATCTATCTCACCGTCACCGGCACCTCCGCCGAGCAGGGCGACGACGGCTCGGTCGGCCGCGGCAACCGCGCCAACGGTCTCATCACGCCGAACCGACCGATGAGTATGGAGGCGACCTCCGGCAAAAACCCCGTCAACCACATCGGAAAGATCTACAATCTCCTCTCGACTGAGATCGCCGAGTCGGTCGTCGACGAGGTCGACGGCATCCGCGACCTGCAGGTTCGACTCCTGAGCCAGATCGGCAACCCAATCGATCAGCCACACGTGGCTGACGCCCAAGTGGTCACCGAAGACGGTATCGCCGTCGCCGATGTCGACAGCGAGATCCACGAAATCGTCGACCGCGAGTTGGCCGACGTGACCGACATCACCCGGAAAGTCATCGAAGGCGATATTTCAACGTTTTAAATATTTCAACTGAGTAGATGGTCGGCAGAAGCAGTATTCTTTTATTTACTGGTTCGTCTTTGTAGGTAGATGCGCCGCCGACTCAGCGCGGGGACGATTGCCGGTGTTGGCATCGCGACCGCCATCTTGACGCTCGTCTTTCTCGTCAACAGCCGGGCCACAAGCGAACTGGTTTTCGTGACAGACGTGGTCGTCCCACTGCTGTTTTCGGCCCTACTGGTCGGAGCCAGCTACTGGGCGCTGTCGGATCGGTCGGCCGACGCGGCGATGGTTCGGCTCGCACTGTGGTGTCTCGTCGGCGGAGCCATCGTCGGTAGTTTCGAGTTTTTGACCCTCTACTCGCAGTTCGAAGGCGGTGTCGTCCTCCAACAGGAGCTCCAGCGGCTGAATGCAGGTGTTGCCCGCGGCGCGGTGATTGGTCTCGCCTTCGGCTTCTATGACGTTGAACGCCAGCGAACTAGACGCCGCGAACAGCAACTCGAACGCCAAGTCGAGCGGCTCGAAGAGTTCGCCTCCATCGTCTCACACGACCTGCGGAGTCCGCTAACGGTCGCTCGCGGCCGAATCGAACTCCTGAAAGCAAGCCATGATCTCGACGAGGAACACGTCTCCCAGATCGAGTTCGCCCACGAGCGGATGACCGAGATCATCGAGGACTCGCTGGCCCTCGCGCGAGGCGGTCATGAAGTCACCGACCCGGAGTCGGTCGACCTCGAATCGGTCGCCAACACAGCGTGGCAAACCGTGGGCACGTCGACGGCACGGTTGGTCGTCGACGGCGATGGCACCATCGAAGCCGACGAGGACCGACTCAAACGACTGTTTGAGAATCTGTTTCGGAATAGCGTGGAACACGGCACACCAGTCGACAACACGACTGACGACGGTGCCGAGGAAAGCGAGATCACGATCACAGTCGGCCAACTGGTCGACAACAGCGGCTTTTATATCGAAGACGACGGCGTGGGCGTGCCCGAGGCTGACCGAGAGTCGATGTTCGAGGCCGGCAACACCGGCTCCGGCTCCGGTAGTGGGCTCGGGTTGGCTATCGTCCGCCGTATTGCACAGGCCCACGGCTGGGAGGTCGATCTCCGGGAGGCGGAAACCGGCGGTGCGCGCTTCGAGTTCCGAACGTGAGGCGGGTTTGTCGGAAGGTTTCGGCTCGACCGCAGACGTCGGCGGTCGACAGTCGGCAGTCGAGCGGGGAACCGTCTCCAACAGACAGTATAAACCCAAACCGCTTTACTCGGCGACCGACTCGGTTCGGCCGTGACACAGGTCTGTCTCATCGGGAGCGAGGACGTCGACCTCCGCTATGAGCTACTGTCCCGTGAGACCGCCCGCAACGCCCTGTCGACCTACGAACTCAGCCAACCGTTCGACAACGCCATCGGTCTCGAAACGGTGAGCCTCGGGGCGGCCGTCTCCCTTTTAAATGACCTCAACTGGTATCTCGTGCGGTTCACCGACTACACGATGGTTCGTGAGCCATCGATCAGCGAGACTGAATGGCTCTCCCGAGGGCTGGCGACGCAGGTCAGAGACCGCGGGGTTCGGCCGGAAGAAACCGACCGCCTCCTCCAGATCTTTGGTGTTGAGGACAATCGCTTGGTCGAACCGATGTACGTCACCAGAGTCACGGACTCGGTGCCGAGCTACGATCTGCGGGACGTCGACGAAACGGTCGTCGTCCGGGTCGCCGAAGACGAGTTCGGTGGCTGACGTGCGGTCGTTGCGTTCGGTCAGGTCGACTCGGGGAGCAACGGCACGCGGAACGCAAGCACGCTCCCACGAGGCTCGTTTGCCGACCGGTCGACGGCTCCACCGAGGGCGGTAACCGACCAGTACATAAGCCAGAGGCCGATGCTGTCGGCGTGACGGAGCGGTGTTTCGTTGCCCGTTTTGATGATCTCCCACTCCGTGTCGGGAATCCCGGGTCCGTTGTCCGCGATTTCGACGGTGGCTGTCTCGCCTCCGTCTACGGGGTCGACCGTAACCATCACTTGCGGCGGATCGCAGTCGGCATGAATCACGGCGTTCTCGATGGCTTCCTCGAAGGCGATCCGAAACACGCTCCCGTTGGGGATCTCGGCATCGGCGGCTGGAACCGTCGTCTCGAAGACGGCCTCGGGATACCGCTGGCGGAACTGGTCGACCAGCCCGTCGAGAGTGGAGATGGCCATCGGTGGCCCGTCGTTTCCGGCAAGGATGTTTTGAAGCGCAGTCGTTCGATCACTGATTCGTTTCAGCGCTTTCGTCCGCTCACGGATCGTCCGGACTGCATCTTTGCGGTCGGCTTCGCTGCGGTCGGTCTCCAACAGCTCGGTGTAGCCTTCGATCACGTTGAGCGAGGTCCGGAGGTTGTGTCGGAGGACACGGTTCAGCACAGTCACCACCTGCTGTGTGAGCTGCGTGTCGGTGATATCCGGTTCGATGGCGATGAAATGAGTCAGTTCGTCCTGCTCATCAGTGACCGGAACGATCTGCTGGTGGGCCTGATACAGCTCGCCGGATTGGGTGCGGTTGGTGAGTTCTGCCTCCCAGCTCTCGCCGGCCAAAATCGTGTTCCAGAGATCCTCGTAGAACGCGTCGTCCTGCTCGCCGGAGTTGAGAATACGGGGTGTGTTCCCGACCGCCTCGGCGGCCGAATACCCCGTCACTCGCTCGAATGCTGGGTTTACGTACTCGATTATCCCCGCGGTGTCGGTGATAAACATCACCTGATCGGAGTTCTCGGAGTGTGTTTCGAACAGCGTTTTTTCGGCCGCGTGGGTTTTCGCATCCGAGATGTCCTCTTGATACCCCAGAAAGTGGGTCACGCTCCCGGCGTCATCCTTGATTGGGGAGATAGTGACCCGGTTCCAGAACATCGAGCCGTCTTTGTGGTAGTTTCGGAGCTCGACAGTCGTCGACTGTTCGCGTGCAATCGCCTCGCGGAGTTCGGCGACCGGCTCCTCGCGGGTCGACTCCCCCTGCAGAAACCGACAGTTGCGTCCGAGCGCCTCGGCTTCGGTGTAGCCCGTGAGGTCGACGAACGCATCGTTCACGTACACCAGTGGGTTGTCGTCCCGAGAGACGTCGGCGATTGTCGTACCAATCGGCGACTGGCTGGCCGCCTGTTCGTACAGCGAGCGGTTCTCAGGTGGGTTTGGTGGATTACTCATGGCTGAACGCTACTATCGTCGACTTTGCGGTCGCATGTAACTGCGGCACGCGATGGGATCACGTCGCGGGTCGGTTCATCAGTGCCGAGGAACTCACGTTGGAGTCCACCGGCAAGGGCACAAATCGCCTCGCTCGGGTCCCGAATAAAATCAACCAACTGAATAGCTACCGAGCCAACAGGATTGTGCTGCCCCATCTCATCAGAGTTGAAGCGGCCACCAGTTGGATGTTTGGATGAAATTATCCGATTCGATACGCTAAACCCGGAGTTAGAATAGCGCTTTGTCTTCGGCGAGAACGTGTGCCGGACCGCCGACCTCCCAGACGTCGGTTTCGATCCCGATCTCGGAGATCCGTTCTTCGACCTCCTCTACGTACTCTTCGCGCGTGTTGACGTAGACGCTCGCGCCCGTATCGGTCGAGAAATAGACGTCGACGCCCTCCTCACGGAGTTCGCGGACGGCGTTAAACACCGCAATCGTCTCCGGTTGCCAGTAGACCCAGCCCGATGGCCCAGTCATGGTTGCGGCGGTCAGCGACAGCGAATCGTGTTCGGCGAGTTCGAACACGCGGTCGAATGAGGCTTCGCGGAGGCCGTCGCGCATCTCGACGATCTGATCGTGGACGTGAGCCAACCGGGCCTGAAACATGTGGCTCTCGGCGGCCTCCTTATGCGCCGCTTCGGTCTCTTTATAAGACGGGACGTGGGCTGCAACGATTTTGAGGTCGTCTTCAAGCTCGGAGTCGAGCCGGTAGGACCGACAGTCTTCGTCGTTGAGCCCGGCGTACAGATGCGAAAAGGCACCCGTCACTGCGCGAGCGGCCGACGACGAGCCACGGCGGGCGACCGTTGAGACTTCGGGCAGGCTCATATCGAGTCCGGCAGCCTCAACGAGTGCGAGGGCTGCGGCGGCGAATCCAGAGGACGACGAGCCAAACCCGATGTTCGAGGGGAAGGAATTCTCGCTTTCGAAACGGACTGCGTGGTCAAATTCTGCCAGTTCGCGGACGTGGTCGACGACCATTTCAATTCGTTCGGCAGCCCGACCGTCGACTTCCTCGCCGTCGATCAGATAGACGTCGTCGGCTGGCTCGCTGTCGGTGAGCCATTCGACGGTCGTGGTGGTGTTGGTCGGGGCGGTACAGACACTGATCGAATCGTGGTACGGGAGTCGAAGCTCCGGATCGCGCATCCCGTGGTATTTGACGAGTCCCTGAATCGGGTGGGCTCGTGCGGTTGCCTTCATGCTCATTGTCGGTATGGGGACCGGTCGGCGGTTAGTCGTTCCGGATTTCGGACTTAAATTCGTCCAAGTGCCGACGACAGAACCGATAACAAGTGTTTAGGGCAAAGTCGCCGAACGCTTGCGGTATGACCGAGTACACCGTCGAGTTCGTTGGGACCGGAGAGACGATTACGGTCTCCGACAAGCAGACGATTCTCAAAGCCTGTATCGAGGAAGGCATCGCCCAAGAGTACTCCTGCCGTGTCGGGATGTGTCTGGCCTGTTCGGCCGAGATCATCGAGGGCGAAGTCGCACAACCCGCTGCCCGCGGCTTTACCGAAAAGGAACGCGAGAACTACGCGCTGACCTGTATGGCCCGCGCCCAATCGGATCTCAAACTCGAACGCGGCGTCTACCCGCCGAGTATCGAAGACGACGTGCCGACCGCGAGTAGCGACGCAGCCCCTGCCGACGACGACTGATTATTGGGCTTCGAACTGGTGGCGAACAACCTCTGCGTCATCGTCCCACTCGAAGTTCCCCTCGTGAGCTTCGACTAACCGTTCTCTGTAGGCCGCCAGATCCGCCGACCCCTCCCGTTGGGCGTCTCTGTCGGTCATCTCGCCCAGCGTTAGCTCGTCGACACCCACGACAACGAACTCTTGATCGTCAATCACGAAGCTATCGCCCTCCTCGGCGTAGGCCGACCCCCGAGAAATCTGGGTCATTTTACCGCAAAGCACCGCCTTCCGAACCCGGTCGTTGGGCAACAGCTCGTCTGCATCAATTGTTCCCATGACATAGCATCACAATGTATTGATAAAAAACCAACCTTCGACTGGTCGCCGAGTCGACCCGCGGGATTCAAGAGCGTTGGGCGACCCCTCTCACACAATGCGACAGGACCACCTCATTTCCGCGACCCAGCTCTCGCGGGCAGACATCGAGGCGGTGCTCGACCGGGCTGCCGAGATCGACGCCGACCCGGCGGCGTGGGGCGATGCCCACGGCCGAGCCGTTCTCGGCCTCTGCTTTTTCGAGCCGAGCACCCGTACGAAAATGAGTTTCGACACCGCCATCAAGCGACTCGGCGGCACCACCACCGACATGGGATCGGTCGACTCCTCGTCGGTCAAAAAGGGCGAAAGCCTCGCCGACACTGTCCGCGTGGTCGAAGGCTACGCCGACGCGCTCGTCCTCCGGCATCCCAGCGAGGGTGCAGCCAAGATGGCCGCCGAGTTCGTCGACGTCCCCGTGATCAATGCGGGCGACGGCGCGGGCCAGCACCCGAGCCAAACGCTGCTTGATCTGTACACCATCCGCGAAAACGTCGGCCTCGATGACCTCTCGATTGGGATCATGGGCGACCTCAAATACGGCCGGACGGTCCACTCGCTGGCCGAGGCACTGACCAACTTCGACGTGCGACAGCATTTCATCAGCCCCGAGAGCCTGCGACTCCCCCGCGGCGTCCGGTTCGACCTCCACCAGTCGGGCGCGCAGGTCAGAGAACACACCGAACTGGAGGGTGTCTTGCCGGACCTCGACGTGCTGTACGTCACCCGCATCCAGCGCGAGCGATTCCCCGACGAAAACGAGTACGAGAAGGTCGCTGGCGAGTACCAGATCGACACCAAGACGTTGGAGGCCGCTGCCGACGATCTGGCCGTTATGCACCCCCTCCCACGGGTCGACGAGATCGATCCCGCGGTCGACGGGACCGACCACGCGACCTACTTCGAGCAGGCCCACAACGGCGTGCCGGTCCGCATGGCACTGCTTGACTACCTGCTCTCGGAGGAGGTCGACCAATGAGCGACCACGAACTCCGGGTCTCGAAGATCCGCAACGGCACCGTTATCGACCACGTCTCCGGTGGCCACGCGCTCAACGTCCTTTCCATCCTCGGCATCGACGGCTCCGAGGGACTCGGCGTCTCGGTCGTCATGAACGTCCCCAGCGACCGCCTCGGCCTGAAGGATGTCGTCAAGGTCGAAGACCGGGAACTCAGCCAGTCGGAGGTCGACGTCATCTCGCTGATCGCCCCCGAAGCAACGATTAACATCATCCGAGATTTCGAAGTCGTCCAGAAGAACCGCGTCGACCGTCCCGAGAGCGTCATCGGCCTGCTGTCGTGTCCGAACCGGAACTGTATCACTAACGACGGCGAACCGGTCGAAACCAAGTTCGCCGTCGTCGAGGATGGCGTTCGGTGTGCCTACTGTGGGACGATTATCCGGGATTCGCTGGCCGGACATATCGATCCGGAGTAACGGGACGCCACGCCGGTTCCGAACACCGAGTTGCCCATCGCAGGAAAGAATTTTAAGCGGTCCGTCCATCTATTATCGTATGTCCACGAAACTGAAACTCATCGGAGTCCTTGTCGTTGTTGTACTGGCTTACGCACTGTTTTCGGGCGACACTGAACCCGTCGAAGTAACCGTCGAAGAGTAGCGCCGCGGCAGGCTGAGACGAATCACTTACACACGGCGGCGGCCAACCCTCGGCCATGTACGGGGTCGTCACCCGAAACGTGCCCGAGGTCGACTGGCCGGAGTTCAGCCGCGCTTTTTACGAAGTCAAATCCGTCAGCGGGCGGCCCTCCGATCCCATTAGCAACGCCACTAACATGGTGTCGTGTTTCGCCGACAACGCCGCCGCCGGCGAGAACCCCGATCTCGTCCCGGTCGACGAGGCGGGCCAAGAGGCGACCCGCGACCGCAAGTATTTCGATTGGGCCTACATCTGTCCGACCCACGACGCCTACCGCGAGGGCCTCTTGGAGATCATCGCGGACTGCGCCGAGGCGAATCCGGACGTGCGCCTCGACGATGTCGGCTTTCCTCGTGAAGGCTACTGCCACTGCGAGCGCTGCGAGCAGCGGTTTGAAGCGAGCGACTACGAAGAGTGGACCGAGTGGCGCGCCTCGATTATCACCGACTTCGTCGCTGAAGCCAGCGACCGAGTCCCCGGCGACCTGTCGGTGACGCTGTATCCAGATCCGTATCCCGGCCATCTCTACGAGCGGGCGGGGCTTGATCTCGATGCCCTTTCGGAGTTCGTCGACGAGTTCGTCGTCCCACTGTACGATCTCGACTACGGGACGACCTATTGGCTCGAAACCATCGCTCGCGGGTTCCGAACCGCGTTAGGCGGTTCCTACGACCCCAATGGACAGGAACCGGACACACCGTTTTCGGTCGAACTGTACGCGGTCGACGTGGACGTCGACAACCTAATACAGGTCGCAGAAATCGCGGACACCTACGCCAAAGACGTCCTCTTTGGCTACGATGCCGCCCAAGCGTCGGCCGCGATCCGACGCAAGGACGCCGACCAGCGCGAAGGCGAAAGCTACGGCCCCGAGTAGGCAGTCCCTACCGCAGGAGAGACCGCATGGCCCGCTTGAGTCGACGCCCGGTTTGTTGAGCCACACACAGTCCCTCGACAGCCCACCCCAACGGAACCCACTCCGGCGGGGCCAGCGGGCCGACACGAGAGACTGCAACTGTGCGGGCCTCCAGATAGCGTTTGATACCTTCTGGTCCGTGGCGTCGACCGAGTCCGGAGTCGCCGAACCCACCCATCGGCGCGTCGACAGCACCCCACCCCACGGCAAACCCATCGTTGACACAGACGGTGCCGCAGTCGACCTGTCGGGCGACTCGCTGGCCCCGCTCTCGATTTGCGGTCCAAACGCTGGCGTTGAGTCCGTACGGCGAGTCGTTGGCGGCCTCGATTGCTGCCTCTGTGGACGGAACTGATGAGACCGAGACAACCGGGCCAAAGGTCTCCTCGCAGGCAACCGAGGCCTCGGGGTCGACATCGGTGAGGATCGTCGGCTCGTAGCAGTAGGGCGCGATGTCGGGCCGGTGTCGACCCCCAGTCTGGACTGTTGCACCTGACTCACGAGCGTCGTCGACGTGGCTCCGAACGCGGTCGAGCTGGTCGGCGTCGATCAGCGAGCCGACATCCGCCGCGTAATCGTAGCCCGTTCCGAGCGTGAGTTGACGGGTTTCGTCGACGAACGCATCGAGGAACGCGGTATAAATGGAGTCCGCGACGTAGATCCGCTCGGCAGCCAGACAGAGCTGCCCGGCGTTCGCAAAGCAACTCGCGGCCGCACCGCGGGCGGCCTCGGCGACATCGGCGTCATCGAGCACGAGGAAGGGGTTTTTGCCGCCGAGTTCGAGCGAGCAGTCGATCAGGTTCCGGCCAGCCTGCGCGGCGACCGTGCGTCCGGTTTTGGTGCCGCCGGTAAAGGCGATGTAGTCGACGTGATCGATCACCGCGGGACCGACCGTCGACCCCTCGCCGGTGACGATCTGCAGGACGTCCGCTGGCAGGCCTGCCTGCTCCAACAGGTCGGCGAGAAACAGCGTGGCGTACGGCGTCTTTTCATCCGGTTTGAGGACGACACTGTTGCCCGCGACCAGCGCCGGAATCACGTCAGCCATTGCGAGGGTTACGGGATAGTTCCACGGCGAGATGACGCCCACGACACCGACCGGTTCGTAGGTGACTGTCGCCGCCGTAAGCAGTGGAATCCCGCCGGATCGAGGGTTATCGGCAACGGCGTCGGGTCCGCAGTCGACCGCCTGATCACACGTCGACGGAATCGTAAACAGCTCCTCGACGGCGGTCCCTCGGGCCTTTCCGCTTTCGAGCTGGATGAGATCGAGTAGCTCCTCGCGGTGTTTGATGACGAGGTCACTAAACCGGTCGATGACAGCAGCCCGCTTTTTGACCGGTGTCGCTGCCCACGCCGACTGAGCGTCACGAGCCACCTCAACGGCGGACGCGACATCGGCCCTGTCACACGCAGGCACCGATCCGATAGGGTCGGTCGTCGCTGGAGCCGTGACTGTAAGCGTCTCCGCAGACGCCGAGTCGACCCGGTCTGCGAGCGTCTCCAGTCGATCCGCCGTGAGAGCTGTATTTAAAAAGGGTGTCGACGAAGCGTCGGATGAGGCTGACATCTATTTGCGTTAGTATCCGTGATATTGGCTGAAATAGTTATGGCTCAGGCGAAATACAGTAACAACTGTCATCCGGCATAGCTCAGATACCAGATAACTGCAATCCCGGTCACAAATATCAGGAGGGCGATCCCACCCAACAGGAACATCAAACCGAGTCCGGCCTCATGACTGGTGTCGTCAGTGTCACTCATCAGTGGCGGTACGCAGGGTGTTCACTTAGATCATACGCCAGTTCCACGGTTGGGGGCGACCACAGCGCTGAGCGATCAGTGAACCGTTCGGTCGTCGCTCGTATCGATATCCTCCCGTGGCTCGTAGTTGCCGAACGTCGGCGTCGGTCCCTCGCCCGGCGCGGCCCAGTCGACGGCGTTGACCAACACCTGCTGGACGGCCTCATTGTGATAAACAGGATACGTTTCGTGGCCCGGCCGGAAGTAGAAGACACGACCGTTGCCACGACGATAACAACAGCCCGACCGGAACACCTCGCCACCCTCGAACCACGAGTTGAACACGAGCGTGTCTGGAGCCGGGATATCGAACCGCTCGCCGTACATCTCGGCGTCGTCGACCTCGATGTATTCGTCAATGCCATCGGCAATCGGATGGCTCGGCTCGACAACCCAGAGTCGTTCCTTTTCGGCGGCTTCCCGCCATTTGAGTGAGCAGGAGGTCCCCATCAGTTGCTTGAAAATCTTCGAATAGTGGCCCGAATGGAGAACGAGCAGCCCCATCCCATCGAGGACATGCTGGTGAACGCGGTCGACGATCTCGTCGCGGACCTCGTCGTGGGCCGCATGGCCCCACCATGTAAGGACGTCAGTTTCGGCCAAGACCTCCTCAGTCAGCCCGTGTTCGGGTTCGTCGAGGGTTGCAGTTTGGGTGTCGAAGCCAGCCGAATCGAGCGTGTCGGCGATGACAGAATGGATGCCATCGGGGTAAATTTCGGCGACGACGTCGCTCTCACGTTCGTGGCGGTACTCGTTCCAGACGGTGACGTTGGTCATACGCCGTCGACGGGGCCACTCCACAAGAGTGGTTGTGTCGACGTGGCTAGTGGTTCGCTCCGGCGACCCTCATTAGGCACACACTATATAAAAGGCCGAACAGTCACTGGGAGGGCAAAATACAGCTATACCGCAGGTGGTCGTAGACAACAGTGTTCGACCACGTCGAGCCGATAGCATGCCACAATCATTCGTTGAAGTGAACGTCCTGCTTCCAATTGCCGACGAGGAGGACGCCCACAACACCTGTGAAGCAGTCGTCCCGTATCTGGCAGGGAAAGACTGTCGAGTGTTCGTGATTCACGTCGTCAAACACAAGAAACACAAAGTCGACACCGACGCCATCGAAGCCCGTGCCGAAACCGTCTTCGAGTACGCAAGCGGCTGTTTCGACGCCGTCGGCATTCCGGTGACGGGCGAAGTGTGGTACGGCACGGATGTCAGCGAGACGATTCTCAATGCAGCCGCAGAACACGCTGCCGATTCGATCATTCTCACGCCGCGCAAGAAATCAGTCTGGCGGCGGCTCATCTCGGAGAACGTCATCGGACAACTCGCGAGAAGCGTCGACCAGCCGCTGATCATCGTTCCGACGACCGAAGACGATTCGTGACGACCGAAGGCGACGACTAACCGGTCGGGACGACATGGTAGTCGCTGTTTACTCGGTGTCGAGGCCTGCCTCAGCGAACGTCGACATCTCGGTGTGGGCCGTACATGCTGCCCGGTAGACGCTCACGGCGACCGCCGCGCCAGTTCCCTCGCCGAGTCGCATTCCGTAGTCGAAACACGACTCCAAACCGAGGGCATCTAACTGGGCCTCGTGGCCGGGTTCGACCGAAGCATGCGATGGGAGTAGATAGTCGACCACCCTCGGTTCGATTGCGGCTGCCACGAGGGCCGCCGCCCCGGCGATGAACCCGTCGACGACTACCGGCGTCCGGCGGCTGGCGGTCTCCAAGGTGACGCCGACGAGACCAGCGATTTCGAACCCACCGACCGACCGGACGACGTCGACCGGATCTGTCGGATCGGGAGTTGTTGTCTCGATGGCCTGCTCGATCACGTCGACCTTCTGGGCTCTGGTCTCCTCGTCAATCCCGGTTCCATGACCCGTAACCGCCGCAACCTCGTTGTCAGTTAGCAGGGCAGTGATGGCTGCACTCGACGTCGTGTTGCCGATTCCCATCTCGCCGAGCCCGATGAGGTTCGCCTCGGCGGCCTGCTCGCTGACGACCGAGCGGCCTGCTGCGATAGCGGCCAGTGCTTGCTCGCGGCTCATTGCAGGCCCGGCTGCCATGTTGGCAGTCCCATCGGTGATGTGGTGGTCGACGACCGCCGGCGGAACCTCGCCCGCGACACCCATGTCGACAATGACGTTCCGGATGTCTGCGGCCCCACACAGCGCACTGACTGCTGCGCCGCCCTCGCAGAAATTTGCGACCATCGCCGCTGTGATCGACTGGGGGTAGGCACTGACACCCTCTGCCGTCACACCGTGGTCGGCAGCCATCGTGACGACGGCCGCGGGGTCGACCGTTGGTTCGGTGGTCGACTGCATGGCCGCGATGTCGGCGGCCATCGTCTCCAGTCGACCGAGGCTGCCTGGCGGTTTCGTGAGGTTGGCCTGTCGGTCGACCGCGGCCTCGCGGGCCTCGCTGTCCAGCGGCGGAATCGTCACGTCGAGAATGGCGGTCGTGGTGTGGCCGGGGGTGCCGCTCATTCGCTGAAATCCGGCAGGTCGTCGGGAGCCTCGTACTCCGTCTCCCAATCGATGTACGATTCGAGAAGTACGTCGCAGACCTCTTGGCCGAGTTCGGTCAGGCTCGCGTTGATCGAGGAGATCGTCGACCAGCTTTCGAGTTCGGGGTGAATATCTCGCTCCTTCCAGTCTTCGGGGAGGCCGGGGGCGTGGTAGCCGACACGCTCGGCGAACGAATCCCAGAAGAAATCGAACCGGGAAAGCAGCTCCAAATCGAGGACGATCCGATAGGATTCCTCGGTGAGTTTTGTCTCTGCGGCCCAGTCGCTGAAGGCATCTTCCCACGCGCCCTCTTGGAGGAAGGCTTCGATTTCGGCCCGTTTGTAATCGGTGTCGCCAACCACCTCGGCGTCGTCGTACTCATTGGGGTCGACCGCGTCGAGTTCGGGGGGTTCCGGGACGTCGACGTCTAAGCTCATACCCCAACTCACCGCGCTGGTTGAATAACCGTATCGGCTTCCCGAATCGAGAGTGGAGAACAACGGTCGATCTCTGTAAGGTCGATGGCGCTACTGATTCTCGGCCGAACCGTCGTCGCCGCGCGGTTCTCCGAGGAGTCCGTACCGAGTTCGGTACAGCAGTCGACCGAGACACGCGCCGAGTTGATGACTGAACGTCGACTCCGGTGATCGACTGACGATGCGCCGATGGACCGCGATCTGTGCGACGGCTACGACCAACTGTGTTCGCCGTGACTGTTGAATTCCCCACAGATCAGCATCGTAAAGCAACTCGTAGAGTACTGAGTGGACGAACCCGATACTGAGATACGTCGGTGAAAGTCTGGCGGTCAACCCACTCTTAGAGGCCCCCGCCCACATCGCCGTCATTGGGCTGTCCTCAGGTGTCAGATCCTCGCGGTCGACATCGGCATACTGGTTCCCTTTGTATCGAAATACGACGAAAAACAGCAGTTGGATCGCGCTCATCAGCCACTTATATCGCGCATCAGTTCGCCGAGAACTCATACGATCTGTATCGGAAACGACAACTAAATGGTTTCCCCGAAAGTATAGGATTGGATGAAATGTCAGTGAAATGTTTAGTCGGTCACGTTCCACTCGGCGTCACAGTATCGGAACCGTACTCGATCCTCGGATTCGATGTCCAGTACCGCGCCGCCGTACTCTCGGATTGGCCCTCACTGGTCGACAACAGTTTCGACGACCGAGTCAGCCAGTGGTTCCGACGAGTCTTGGAACTCCGCATAGGTCCGTTCGGCCCACGTGACTGCCGCCGGTGTGTTGTTTATCATGACGCCTTTGACGCCGTTGTCGGCGTGGACCGTGATCCCTGCATGGGTCTCTTTGGGAGTAGTGGCGATCCAGAGCGATTCGGGAACCGGCTGGTCGGTGATCCGCAGTTCGACACGGTCGTACGACAGCAGCGTCGACATCGCCTGCGGTTTGAGTTCGAGCGCCGATTTGGCCAGTTGATGAGTGGTAATGATTTCGACATCGAGTCCCGCCTCTCGGACCTCTTCGAGGAGAATCTCCGGATAGGAGCTAAGCATGGCCGCGGCCAGCCCACGCAGTTGGCTCGCATCCCCCACGATCCGTGTACTCGGCTCTAAGGCCAGCTCCGGAACCTGTGGATCAGCGACTGACACGTCGAGCCCGTCGAGAAACCCAATCCCGATATCCAGTTCGGAGTCGTTGATGAGAGCGGTTGCGTCCGAGAGGGCGCTCGTCCGAGTGACGTAGTCACTGTAGACCGACAAAGCGGTGGCACCGGTCTTCGTCACCCGATAGCGGCCCTTTCCGGCTGGTTCTACACAGTCATGATCGCGGAAGGCCGTGATCGCCCTATCAATAGTCGACCGGGATTTGTCGACCGCAGCAACCAACTCCGGTTTTGTCCGCGGCCCCTCCGAGAGTGCTTCCAACACGTAGCGTCGCTTGCCGAGCTGATCGCGCAGATCGGCAGCCTGCTGTGACATCTATCGAAGACTCTGTCCTGCAATAATGAAGTATCTATCGTTGGCTGTGAACGAATCGTGGCCGTGAACAGCACGATCTCGGTCCCGAAACGAGCGACACGATGCCGCGTGGCGGTGGGACAACGAGCCACAAAAACCGCTTGGAGGGGGACTAGGGGCCACTTCAGTAGTTACACCGCACCTGTATATTGTCACTGGTCGGTTTTCTCATCAGATGCTGAATATCCTCTCAAAGGGTAGAAACGGGCAGCAAGTAAAATCCGACGACTGTTAATTGAGTCTGTTACAATGAGTTCCGTACTGGAACTCCCTGAGGAGCTGCGTCGGAACCGACTCAGGCGCGGAAGCCAGTCAACACGTCTTCGCCATCTGTGCCGCCAACATCCGGCAGTGTCGCCCGTTCAGGGTGGGGCATCAGCACTGCAACCGAGGACCGGTCGCCGAGGATACCGGCGACGTTGCCGGTCGACCCGTTGGGATTGGCTTCGTCGGTCACGTTCCCCTCGGCATCACAGTAGCGGAACAGCACGCGGTCCTCGGAGTCGAGTGTCTCGTAGCGCTCGTCGGTGATTTCGAAGCGACCCTCACCGTGGGCAATTGGCACCTCGATCACATCACCCGCTTCAAATTCCTCGGTCCACGGCGTGTCGGCGTTTTCCACGCGAAGGAAGACGTGTTCACACTGGAAGCGCGCACTCTTGTTGGTCGTGAACGCGCCATCGGTGAGACCGGATTCGGAGCCGACCTGTGCGCCGTTGCAGACGCCGAGGACGGGGATGCCCTCGGCGGCTGCCTCACGGACCTCGTTCATGATCGGCGAGCGGGCAGCCATCGCCCCGGCGCGGAGATAGTCGCCGTAGGAGAAGCCACCGGGGAGCATGATTCCCGTCGTGTCTTCGGGGAGCCCGTCCTCGTGCCAGATGCGTTCGGCCTCGATGTCGAGATACTCCAGTGCCCGGACCGCATCCCGGTCGCAGTTCGAGCCGCCGAACTGGATCACCGCGACCGTCATTGGGCGTCGTCGGCCTCCACAACCGACACGTCGTAGTCGTGGATCGTGGGATTGGCCAGCAGGCGCTCGGCCATCTCGTCGGCACGCTGTTCGGCCGCTGCGGTGTCGTCGGCTTCGAGGTCGACCTCGTAGTGGTCGGCCGAGCGGAGCGCCGAGAGTTCAAAGCCGAGTCGCTGGAGGGCCTGTTTGGTCGTCTCAGCTTCGGGGTCAAGCACGCCGTGTTTCAACCGAACAGTCACTGTCGCGGTGTAGGCAGTCATAGCTGAGACTGCGTGAGCGTGGTCAAAAGCTCTTTTGGAACGCCCTGTTAGGGCACGTTCGTGGATATCTCTCTGGTTTGTGGACCACTCGCAGGATGGACACGTTTTTGACGCCGCGAGGCTATCGCCCGGTAATGACCGCACTCGATAGCAGCGCGGAGGTGGCCCGATGACGACCGAACTCACCGAGATTACCGTTATCGGCGGCGACAAGACCGGACTGATCGCGAGAGTTACCACCCTGCTTTTCGAGCGCGGAATCAATATTGAGGACTTGGATCAGGCAGTTCGTGACGGCCTGTTCCGGATGTCGATGCGCGTCGACACCAGCGAGATGTCGACCGACCCCGATGAGCTCCGAGAGGCACTCTCCGAGTTGGGCCGCGAACTCGGCGTCGAGATTCAGGTCCGATTCCCCAGCGACCGCGAAACCCGACGCATCGCAGTCTGTGTTACCAAAGAGTCACACTGTCTCGAAACCCTGCTCGAAGCCGCCGACGCCGGCGAACTTGATGTCGAAGTCGGTGCAGTCATCGGCAACCGCGGGAAACTTCGTGACCTCGCTGAATCGTACGACGTTCCGTTCTACGATGTCGGTGACGGCAAGGGGTCGCCCGACGAAGACCGAATGTTAGATATTCTGGCCGAACATGACGTCGACCTCATCGTGCTGGCACGCTACATGCGGATTCTCGGCCCGAAGATCGTCTTCCGCTACGAGGATCGAATTATCAACATCCATCCCTCGCTCCTCCCGGCGTTCCCCGGTGCGGCGGCCTACCGCCAAGCAAAGGAGGAGGGTGTCCGCATCGCGGGTGTCACTGCCCACTACGTGACGACCGATCTCGATCAAGGCCCGATCATCACCCAACGAGCCTTCGACGTACCGGACGATGCACTCATCGACGAGATCAAGGCCCGCGGTCAACCCCTCGAAGCCGAGGCCCTCCTTGAGGCGGTCGAAATGCACCTCGATGACGCCGTCGCGGTCCACCGCGGCCGGACGAGTCTCAGAGACGAGGCCGACCCCAGCGACTACCAACTCGGTCTCTCAAAAGAAGCTCAAAAAGCAAACCCGACCGAACCAGTCGACGGAGATATCGAGAAGAGCGACGCACCGACGTTAGCCAACGACTAACGAACAGACAGCAGCTTCAGATATTGCGGATCGTTTCGACTGCCGACTCGACACTGGGCGCATCGAACCACTCACGACCAGTGTAGGCGTTCGTCCCTGCAGCGTACATCGCCGAGACAGCCTCGACAACGTCGGCCGGAAGCGAGATCGGGTCGACATCGCAGAGCGGTCGCCAGTCGGCCACGTCGGCCTCGCTAACATCGGTTTTGGCCGTCGAGACGGCCTCGACCCACTCGGGCTGTTCACGCCGGTAGTACTGTCGAACAACCTCCTTGGAAAGCTGGTGGCCGTCGACCGAAAACCGGTTTTCGTCGAAGGTGCCGACGACATCGGCGACCATCACCGTCTCGTCGTGGTAGAGACACTCGATTTTGCCGTCTTCGTGGCTGAATCCCTGTGACTCGGCCTGCTCGGTGAGCAGTTCGTTTACCGTCAGTGCGAGTGATTCGAGGGCTTCAATCGAGGCTGTGCCGGCGATCCGGTCGGCCTCCTCGCGTGTGAGATAGCGATCTTGTTCTTCGTACTTGGTCGAAAACTCGACCACTGGTTCGGGAAGGTCGACGGCCGCCTCGGGCCACTCGTCTGTGTCCAGCCCGTAGTCGGCTGGTTCGCCCCGCTTTCTGAGACTGGAGCCAACTGGGACCGTGTTGCGGAAGACGATTTCGAGGGGAATGAGGAAGTTGTCGCCCGCGGTCTCGTGGTAGGATGCGTAGTCGTAGCCCGTCTCGCTGTCGTAGGGGAGATCAGGGACCTGTGTGAGTTCGATCGCCATCTCGGTCGGCGGCTCCGAACAGTCGTTGAGTGATGTGATCTCGCCGTCGGTGTCGACGACACCGCGGTAATGGGTCGGCACGCCCATCGCCTCCAAGAGTTCGAAGTTGAACGCACCCATCGTACAGAGGCTTGCGCCTTTCTGCGGGATGGCGTCGGGCATCTGCCCCCAGTCGAACACGGAGTAGGCGTCGGTAAAGACGAACCGACCAGCGCCAAGATCGGTCGCCGTCGGCTCGTGGTCGACACGAAATTCCTTTACGCTCGTCATGGTCGTATCGCCGACTGCCGACCGTATGAATCTTTCAGTTCTCTGTTTCGGATGGTACCGACTCCTTTTTAGTCGGCACCGTCAACCCACCAGTAATGACGCGCCGGTCGGCCGCCGAACTCTCGCCCGACGACATCGAGTTCGACCACACTGCCGAGAGCGGTCAATCGTTCGAAAACGCCCTCGAAAAGGCCCGCGACGGCGACCGTCTCACCGTCGACGACGCCGTCGAACTGCTGTCGACCGGCACCGAGCAGCGGGGGATCGACCCCCACCGAAAGGAACAGGTTCTCGAACTCGCCGACCGTCGCCGCGCCGAGATAGTTGGTGAGGACGTCACCTTCGTCGCCAACCTCAACAACAACGTCACCACCGCCTGCAACGTGGGCTGTCTATTCTGCAATTTCAAAAACACCGCCCACCAGTTCGAAGCCGACCACGACGGCAACCACGGGGGGTTCACCAAGACACCCGCCGAATCCAGACAGATCGTCGACGAAACACTCGATCTCGGCATCTCCGAAGTCTGTTCGGTTTCCGGACTCCACCCCGCCTTCGCACTCGACGCCGAACACCACGAAATCCTCGCCGGCTACGACAATCCAGCCAGCGAGGTCAATTACAAACTGCCCGAACGGTACACCACCGACCCCGGAACTTACACCGACCAGATGCGGGCGATGTCGGTCGACGATGTCCACCTCCATTCGATAACGCCGGAGGAGGCCTACCACGCCCGCCGGGGGACCGACTGGTCCTACGAGCGGGTCTACAGTCGACTCCGTGAGGCAGGGCTTGATACAGCACCCGGCACGGCCGCCGAAATCCTCGTCGACGAGGTCCGAGACGTGGTCTGTCCCGGCAAGATTACCTCCGCCGACTGGATCGAAGCGATGGAGGGCGCGATGGCCGCCGGGCTTGGGACGACAGCGACGATCATGTACGGCCACGTCGAAACCGAGATGCACCGGGCGATGCATCTCAAACGGGTTCGTGATCTCCAGGACCGAACCGGCGGTATCGCCGAGTTCGTCCCGCTGTCGTTCGTTCACCAGAACACGCCGCTTTATAAACACGGCGTGGTCGACGGCGGGGCCAGCGATGCCGAGGACGAACTGATGATCGCGGTCTCCAGACTATTCCTCGACAACATCGACAACATCCAGAGTTCGTGGGTCAAATACGGCAACGCCAAAGGCCTCAAACTGCTCAACTGCGGCGCGAACGACTTCATGGGGACGATACTTTCCGAGGAAATTACCAAACGTGCCGGGGGGAGCTACGGCGAGTTCCGAAGCGTTGCCGACTACGTCGACATGGTTAGCGCGATTGGTCGCACGCCGGTCGAACGGTCGACTGACTACCAAACGAAACGGCCTATTGAGATCGATGGTGGTCCCTACGGGCCGACGCTCGGCCCGCGTGCTGACGGGACGCCGATGTTGTCGACCGAAAAGTCGACCGACACCCAACTGTCGGCCGACGACTAACTAGTTAGCCAGCGACTACCGGTTTTCAGGATGCTCTTTCGAGGACTCAGTAAGCGGTTTCGCACGCTCTGCAACCCCCCGGTATCGTCGGCCAGCGGCTGATGACTCGGTGAGTGCGTCCTGAAGGCGCGTCGACAGCCAGCCCTCGTCGGTCTCCTCACCAGCAGTTTCTGGCGGTCGACGTGCCGGGTCGACCTCGTCGCGCCGAACGGAGTTCGAGAGATACTGATCGTAGACGGGGAGTCGTTCGTACAGTGGAAGCCCCGAGTCGTCGGCAATCGACTGGAGTTCGTCGAGCGCGGGCCACGCGTAGTCGGGGTTGATATAGTCCTCAGTGACCGGTGAGACGCCGCCCAGATCGTCGACGCCACAATCAATCAACTCACGAGTCGGCGAAAGGTTCGGCGGCACCTGCACCGAAATTTCTTCGGGGAATGCCACCCGTGCCATCGCCACGATACGGCGCATCGTGTCGACGGAGGGTTGGTCAAACGACGAGCGCTCGTTGGGAACGACGTTCTGGATGATAACCTCTTGAATGTGGCCGTAGCGGTCGTGAAGTTCGGCAATCGCCAGCAGGCTCTCGGCACGGTCACGCCACGTTTCGCCAATACCGACAAGCAGGCCGGTCGTAAACGGAACCCCTTCGCGGCCCGCCGCTCGAATCGTATTCAGTCGCTGGCCGGGAGTTTTGCGACGGTTCCCCGCGTGGGCGTCGACATCGGCGGTCGTCTCCAACATGACGCCCATCGAGACGTTGACCTCGCGGAGTCGACGGAACTCCGACTGGGTGAGGTCGCCGGGGTTCGAGTGTGGAAGCAGTCCCTCTTCGAGGGCGATCTCACAGGCAGCATACAGATAGTCGATAATCGAGTCGTACCCCCACGAATCAAGTTGGTCGTGGATCTCAGTGTAGCGGTCGTCGGGTTTGTCACCGAACGTGAACAGCGCCTCCGTACAGCCTGCATCCGCGCCCGTCTGGAGGACACTCCGGATCTCCTCGGGAGACATGAGCGTTGCCTCGCCGGGAACATCGTAGTAGGTGCAGTAGTGACAGGTGTAGCGGCAGGCGGTTGTCAGCGGTAGAAAGACGTTCCGCGAGAAGGTGAGTTCCGCGGGAGTGGTGACATCCTGCGGTGTGACCGAAAGTAGAGCGTCGACGGCCTGCTCGTCGACCGAGATATCGATATCGTACTCGTCGGCCGCGGGAAACATAGCCAAACCTCCGAGACCGATATTCAAAAACGGCTCGGCTCTTCGGTGTAAGTAGCTCAATAACCCGACGATAAGCTGAGTAGTCAGTGGCTACCGGTGGGTTACGACCGGTGGACACCAACGCGACCGCCCGTCGTATCGAGTTCGAACCCTGACTCAACGAGCCAGTCGTGGGCTGTGCCCGTTCCGTGAATCAGCACCTCGGCCAGATCAGCCGATTCGTCGATATCAGTTGCCAGCCGCCGAGAGTCGACAGTCTGTACTGTTGCATCCAGCTCGACGGCCGCCTGACGGTGATCGAGATAGGAGGCCCCGTGGTAGTCGACTCGGAACGCTGGCTCACGAACGACCAGCGCATTGGTCCCGCCACCAAGTCCGGGTGCAATAGTGATCTCTGCCTCGTTGTCGACGAGTCGCGGAATATCTCTCGGCTGGACGAGCGGAAGATCCGCCATTATGATGAGCGTTGGCGTGTGCTCCGCGAGTTGGGCGTTGACCGCGGTCGTCAACTCGCGGTCGTCGACGGTGATTGTGGCACGGCTGGGTATGCGGTCGTCAGTAATCGGGGCTGTCGAGAGCACGGTTGGGTCGAGGCCAGCCGAAACGAGTGTATCGAGCACATCCAACAGCATCGCAGTCGCAAACGACTGCCGTTCGGCTGGTGAGAGAAAGGAACCAAGACGGGTTTTCGGCGAGTCGACTGCAAAGGGGACGAAACAGCGCATATCTATGTGAGGATTCGGGCGACCATGAGTGGTCGCCACGGACGGATTAGAACAGCGAGTCGAGTTCTTCGCTGTCGTCGCTGACGAGATTGTCGAGGTTGTCCTCGCTTTCGTCGCGGATCTCGTCGATGTTTTCTTGTGCCTCGATGGCGACCTGCTGGAGCTCCTTGATTCGTGGGACGTTCGTTACGCCCGCGAGGAGTACGACGCTCGACACACGGCCCGAGCCGTCGATGGGGTAGTCGCCACCACGGACTTCCATGCTGCCGGTCTGCTCTTCGAGCCATTTCCGGCCGCGCTCAATTCCCTTCCGGTTGAGATACTTCGAGGGCCCAGCCAACACCAGCAGTGCACGCTCGGTCCCTTCTGTCTCACACGGCAGGGTCAGTCGACCGAGCGTCGCCTTCCGAACCAGACTCGTAATACGGTTGGTCGTATGAGCGGTGTCGCCAGTATCGGTATCCTCGCTTCCACGGAACCGCGAAAGGAGGCCGCCGGTGGAGGATTCTTCGACCTCCTCTTCGGCGAAGCCGACTGTTGAGACGCCACCACCGGAGAGCGTGTTGATAATCTCCGAAGAGTCGACGACCGATTCGGCGACCTCTTGGCCCTCTCTGACCTCGCCTGCGCCGAACAGAATCCCGAACCGGCGGACGATCTCGCTGTTGATCTCGTCGTAACCGCTCTGGACAGATTCGCCGGTCTGTCGCCACGAGTCGTTGTCGAACACCAGTAGGTTGTCGACCTCGCGGACGAACGTCTGGAAGGATCGCGCCGCGTTGAGCGTGTAGATCCCACCCTCGTCGCTGCCCGGAAGCACACCCAGCCCGTAGACGGGCTCGGTGTAGATTCGCTTGAGGTGTTTGGCGATCACGGGCGCGCCACCGGAGCCGGTACCGCCACCGAGTCCGGCGACCACGAGGAATGCGTCGACCTCGTGGACAGGGATACTGTCGATAGAGCCCTGAATCTCGTCGATATCCTCCTCGGCGATCTCCGCGCCGAGTTCGTTGTCCGCTCCGACACCGTGACCCTTGACACGCGACTGGCCAATGAGTACGCGATTTTCTTGTGGGATGTTTTCTAATCCCATGAGATCAGCTTTCGCGGAGTTGACCGCGACAGCCGCTCGAACGATGTTCGATCCTGTTTCGGCATCGTATTCGAGGAACTTGTCAACGATCTTGCCTCCGGCCTGACCGAAGCCGATCATTGCGAGTTTCATATATTGTCTCCCCTTGCCATTGGGAGATATACAGTTGGAAAGCGAATATAAAGCTTGTGATCAGGTGAATTTTCACAAGTAAGCAAAACATTCGAGAACGGTAGTTAGAGAGCTATAGACCTTCTTTTCTGAGTTTAGATATAATTCGTTATTATCGGTAGTAAGCAGTTATTATAGTTGGTTTGTTGATACAGTAACGACGTTTTAACAAACAGGTGTCGGCTATCCGGCTGACGAACGTGTGACACGGCCGGCTCGCGCGCAGTGAGATAACCCGTGTCGACGGTCGCGAGACGAACAAACAAAACAGAGTTTCGCGGGCGATTACTCTCCTATTCCGCACCGAGGTAGGAGCGGAGGGAAGTGAGATCGGTCTCCGTCCGGCCGAAGGCCTCCACCGCATTGTCATCGGTCGTATTGTCGAACTTCAGCGACTGGTACTGGTCGGCCCCCATTGGGAAGCCGGGGATCGACCCCGCAATCGAGAGCCCGATCCCCGCGAGTCCCATCGGCACTGGAAGCACGGTCACGGAGCGACCGTCGGCTCCGTGGGCGAGTTTGGCGACATCTGCGAGCGACAGCACATCAGGCCCGCCGAGTTCGTAGGTCTCTCCGACGTGAGCGTCGTCCTCGACGCTATCCGCAAGCATGGGGACGAGATCACCGACCCAGATCGGCTGAAACTTCGTTTTGCCGCCGCCGGGCAGCGGGCTGACGAACGGTGGGGCGAGTTTCTTCGTGAAGGAGACGAACTCTCCGCCCTCGCCGAAGACGACCGACGGGCGAACGATCACCCAGTCGAGATCCGACTCTTTGACGTGGGTTTCGGCCTGTCCCTTCGCCCGGATGTAGGCAGTCGCTCCGTCGGGATCAGCACCCAGCGCACTCATCTGGACGAACCGATCGACCCCGCTTTCCTCGGCAGCCCGGACGAGGTTCTCGGTGCCGTGGCGGTGGATTTCGTCGTGCATCTCGTTGCCGCCTTTTGGTTTGAAAAGCGGAGAGAGGGCAACGAGGTTGACGACGACATCTTGGCCGTCGAGCGCCGACTCGATGGAGTCGTAGGCAGTGACATCACCACTAACGGTGTCGACGCCCTCGGGCAGAGCCGCGGCGTCGGGAGTCCGTGCTAACACCGTGACGTCGTGGCCGCGGTCGACCAGTTCGTCGACGAGGTTCGTGCCGATGAATCCGTTCCCGCCGGCTACTAACACTTGCATACCACTAACTACTCACCGGATCGACCTAAAGGTAGCGTGACCCGCAGCCGAGAGCGAACGGTTCATACGCCACCGCTCGGAGTGAGTTGTATGCTCGTGACTCTCGAAGGGTTGGATGGGAGCGGCAAAACCACCGTCTGGCACGCGTTAGGCGATGCCTACCCCGAGGCAGTCCACACGCGCGAGCCAACTGAATCTTGGTACGGCGAGGCAGTCTACCGGTCGATCAACGAAGAGAGCGCTGATCCGCTCGCCGAGCTGTTTTTGTACACCGCCGACCACGCCGACCATCTCTCGCGCGTCGTTCGGCCAGCACTTGCGGAGGGAACACTCGTTATTTCGGATCGGTACAGCGACTCGCGGTACGCCTATCAGGGCGCGACGCTTGCGGGAGAGGTCGACGACCCGATGGCATACGTCCAGTCGATCCACGAGCCGTTTACGCGTCGACCGGATCTCACCTTTTATCTGGATCTCGATCCCGAAACCGCCGCCGAGCGAAGCGGAAAAACGAACAAATTCGAGCAGGCGGCCTATCTGGATCAGGTTCGGGACAACTACGAGCGATTAATCGAGGAAGACCCCGAGCGGTTCGTCCGCGTCGACGCCACCCAGTCGCCGGAGGACGTTTCCGAACAGATCCTGACCCGGCTCGCTGCCGAAATTGCCGACTGAGTCAGATTTACTGCGTCTCCGGAAGCTCGACCTCGTCGGGCTGGGCGACATAGAGGAGATCGAGCGTGAGCCCAATCGCAATCGGGAGGCCGATCATGACTCCAAAGACGACCGTCGGCGAGCCGAGATTCGGACCGAGTCCCAACACGCCGGTGAAGACGAGCGTCGACAGGAAGAGGACGACGGGGATCAGTGTCAGCACATAGATCACCCAGCCGAACTGGGTTTTGAGACGAAGGCGGAAAAACCGCGTCAGGATAGCTGCGAGGAGTGTATGTCCAACCACCACCCCACCGAACACCACAAGCCCGATAATCGAGACCATACCAGTGCTACGTGGTGGTGACTCTTTGGAGTATCGACTGAGTGACGCGCTCAATCTTCCAGCGACATATATGTTTTCGTCTCCAAAACCCCGTCGAGGGACTGGATCTCGCTGGCAGTTGTCTGGAGGACATCGTAGACTTCGTCGACCGAGAGTTCGACGATCAGATCGTACTCTCTGGCGACAATGTGGGCTTCGGTAACCGGGTCAAGATCCCGAATCATCCCGAGTAACGACTCCGAGGCGGCCACATCCGTTTTGACCATCACGAACGCATGAACCATGTGTTGTAGTCGCACACCAGCGACAAAAGCGTTCCCACGGGGATACAGTTATGCGCCGGGAACGTGTTATGTGTTCGCATGCGCTTCATTATTATCGGAGCCGGACGAGTAGGGCTGCGCACTGCCCGTGTGCTCCGCGAAGAGGGCCACGAGGTAACGCTCATCGAGCGCGACAGCGAGAAAGCCGACCGTGCGCGCGAGTTGACCTTCGAGGTGGTCGACGGTGATGGCTCCCGAGAGGAGACCCTCCAAGCGGCCGGAGTCGACGACGCCGACGCCGTCGGCGCGCTGACCGGCGACCTCAACGTGAACTTCGCAGCCTGTCTAATCGCCAAACACCACGGCTGTCGGACCGTCCTCCGAATTGACGAGGACTACCGCGAGGAAATCTACCAGAAGTACGCCGACGAGGTCGACGAGATCGTCTACCCCGAGCGACTGGGTGCAATCGGCGCGAAAAACGCGCTGTTGGGTGGCTCGATCCAAGCGATTGCCGACGTCGCTCAGAGCCTCCAGATCCTCCTGATCACGGTTACCCCCCAATCCCCGATGAAAGGCTACACGCTGAGCGAGGTCGAACTGCCGTCGAACGCACGCATTCTGGCGTTCGGAAAGGTCGACAGTCCGCTTGGGATACCACTACCGGATGATTCGCTGGAGGCCGGCGACCGGGTTGCGGTGCTCGTGGAGTTCTCTGAGCTCGCCTCGGTCAGACAGCTGTTGGTTGGCGATGAAACAACGGCCACCGCTGTCGCTGGAGGCGAGTAACGATGGCCGTTACAGCCTACATTCTGGTCAAATCGAACACCAGCGAGGTCGACCGTGTCAAAGAAGCAATCGAAGCCAACGACGGGATCACACAGGCGAATATCGTCGCTGGCGACGTCGACTTCATCGCAAAAGTGTCGGTCGAGACGCCCGGCGAAGTCAAAGACATTGTCGCCAGCGGGATCCAGACAATCAGCGGCGTCGAAAACACCCAGACCTACATTGCCATGGGATAGCCCCCTGTTTAGGTTGGTCCACCGGCGTTCTCACGGGCACGATTGATGATACTGGATACCGGTTCCGTGTACTCATAGCCGGGGATAATCCCCTGAACGAAGGTCCCCTCGACGTAGTCGATGACTGCTCCAGCGTCGTCGACGCCACGACGCTCGTTGATATCCTCGAAACTGGCCTCGACGGTGATCGTCTCGCCGTCTCGTGTGACCGATGGTTCGAGATCACGCTCGGTACGGAACACGCCGCCGATATCACCCACGCGCAGTTCGAACGTCTCGTACCATCCGTCTTCGACGACTTCTGCGACCTCGTCTTCGGTCACGGCGTTTAGTAGGGGGACCCTAATTTCGACCGCGAACCGGATGTGGCCGTCGACGTGGTCGGCTTCGACGATTCCATCGAACGTGGTCGTGGTCGACTCGAAGCTCGCGTCGTCGACCTGTTCGAACGACGTGTGGTCGGCAAACGCACGATGAACCCGTCCGGGTAGCTCACTCATAGCTACTTACAGGGCGTCGACTCGGAAAAACACCGCTCTTTGCGTCGTTCTGATTGTGCTAACAGCTAGCTTGGGATGTCATTGGTTGTGATACTAGTTATCTTACAGCAACATCCACCGCACCCGGTATTGTTAAGTTAATCCGACCGATTTATTCAGGTGACGCTTCGCTTTGGAGGGCCGAAGCGTCAGCGGGGACCAATCAAGGCAACTCGCCTACGCGAGACTTTTTCCTTTCGTGTGGGCGAGTAAGCCTGTTTCTACGAGATCTCTTCGGTGAGCGACAGCTGTCTGCGAGTGTGGCTGGTCGACAAGACGTTGTTGGAACATAGTAATAATAGCATACTTCGAGGGCTGGGATTCGAACCACGGTCGTAGCGAAGCTACTCCCTGATTCGAATCCAGTCAGAACGATTCGGATGGTGCTCGCGTTCGCTCGCACCACACCACACTCATGCGAGGGCTGGGATTCGAACCCAGGGATCCCTTCGGAAGCGGGTCTTAAGCCCGCCGCTTTTGGCCTGGCTCAGCCACCCTCGCCCAATCGTACTTTGCTTATCCAACAAAAGTGGGTTTCGATGTCGACGCTACCAGTCGACACTCAGCGAGCCATCGCCATGCGGATCGGGCGCGAGTTCGATATCCTTCCGGCGGTCGATGATATGAATGATGCCGTCGCCCTTTTTTGCGGGACACAGCTCGGCGGCTTTGATGTTCTCGTCGAGTTCCGACTCGTCGAGAAAGTACGCCCGTGGGTTGGCAACGCCGGTATCGAGGTCGAGTTCCCAGTTCTTCGAGGCCTCAGCACACCGACCCGCGCCGAAGCATTTGTTCGCCTCGAAGATGATCTTGTACGGTTTCTCGTCGACCGATGGGGCGTCGTCGTTCGTGCCGAACTCGCTGGGTTTCGGCCGCTCGTCGCTCATACCCGCTACTGGGTACCAGTCGACCTTTCATCTGTCGGTTAGTCAGTGCCTACTGGGCGTCGGCAAGCAGCTGTTCGTACTGTGCGCCGGTCTGTTTGAGCGTTTCAGTCGAGTAGAGCCGTTCGTGGTCGACTGGGAGGTAGTCGGCGGCGAGTTCGTCGATTTTGGCGTCGACCGCCTCAGCCTCCCGGCCGTGGACCATCGTAAACAGATTGTAGGGCCATCCCTGGTCGGGTCGACGGGGGCGGTGATAACAGAGCGTTACGTACGGCAGACTGCCGACCTGCTGGCCCCACTCGTCGAGCTTGTCGTCGGGGACGTCCCAGACCACCATACAGTTGTTCTGAAAGCCGGTGACGACGTGGTTGACGACACAGCCGATACGTTTGATGCAGCCGGTTTCGAGCAGACGCTCGATGGCAGCCAGCACGTCCGACACGTCGGCCTTGATTGTGTCAGCAACGTCTTGGTACGGCGTAAGGCTCAGCGGGAACCCGCCCTGAATCGCGAGCAACAGATCGGCTTCGAGCTGGCTCAGACCACCGACAGCCTCCTCGGAGATCCGTGTTGCACTGACAGTCGTCGACTGAAGACTCTCCCGAGCGAATCGGTCGTCATTGACGACGGGAAACTCCAGATCGATGTAGTAGTCGGTCAACATCGGGAGATTCAGCACGTCACAGCCGGTTGTGGCTTCAATCTCGGCGAGAATCGAATCCCGCATCGCCTGCGAACCGGCGGTGACGACAAACCACATGTTCCACTCGTGGTCCCGGCGGTAGTTGTGGTTGACTTGGCGGTGGCTGTTGATCGTGGCTGCGACCTCGTCGAACCGTTCAGAGGGTGCTTGAACCGCTGCGAGGGTCGAACTACCGATGACGGGCGGGTTGAGAACAGGCCCGAACCGGCGGAAGATCCCGCGGTCGGTGAGTCGCTTGACACGGTCGAGCACGTCGGTCGACGTGAGGTCGACGCCCGTTTCGGCGGTGAGATCGGTTGCCATCTCCCTAAATGGGTCAGCGGCGACCGGCACCCCGCTTTGGTAGTCGTCGATCAGGGCTGCGTCGACCGCGTCGAGATCCGCCCGCCAATCGGCCTCGATACTCATTGGTTTCAATAGGTGGGGAGGGTATCTACCGCTTTCGGAGTTGTTCACGCAGTGGGAAGACAACGGGAGTCTTTTGGATGCTACGCACCAACACCCTGTATGGCTCAGGCGACCGAAACATTCGGCGAGTGGCCCCTGAAGCGACTGATGACCGAGGTCTGTGGCTCCGGCCACAAATCAGCAGACGACCTGACGCGGGAGCAGGCGACCGAAGCCTTCGAACGTATCATCGCAGGCGCGCCCGACCCCACCACGCTCGGGGCCTTTTGGCTCGCAAACCGCTGGAAGCGAAACACCCCCACCGAGTTGGCGGCCTACACCGACGTGATGTGTGAACACGTCGACTATGCTGAACCGGATTGCGATCCAGTCGACTGCGGAGCCAACTACGACGGCAAGGGAAAATCCGCCATCCTCGGCGTCGGTGCAGGTGTCGTCGCCGCCGCGGCTGGAACCCCGATTGTCGTTCACTCCGGTGACCGCGTGCCGACCCAGAAACAGGATTCGTATAAACACGTACTGGACGACCTCGGCGTTGCAACCGAACTGACGCCACAGGAGTCGGCTGACATGGTCGACGAAACCGGCTTCGGCTTCTACTATCAGCCAGCATTCAATCCCGTCATCGACGAACTGTTCGACCGCCGGGATATGATGGGTGTCCGGACCTTTGTCAACACTATCGAGACGCTGGCAAACCCTGCCAATGCCGACGTCCACCTCGGCTCGTTTTACCATCTGGCCTTCGCGAAGAAGATTACCGACACCTTCACCGAGAGCGAACATCACGACATGCACCGCGTGATCATGTTCCAAGGAATGGAAGGCTACGATGACATTAGGCCCGGATTTACAAAGGTAGCCGAATGGACAGACGGAGAGTTCACCGATTACGGAATCGAGACCGCCGAGTACGGGATGGATTTCGAGGGCGAAGATCTCAACGTCGACGACATCGCCGTCGACTCCGCGACGATCACCGAAGAAGTGCTGGCAGGCGACCGCGACGACCAGTTCACCGATGCAATCGCGCTCAACGCCGCGCTTCGAATTTACGCCCGCGAGGACGTCGACTCCATCGAGACTGGGCTCGAAACTGCCCGTGAAGTCATCGCGGACGGCAGCGCCGAGGCCGTCCTCGACGATCTCCGAGCGTTCTGAACGGCAGTTCAGCACCGGAATCTCTCCTTATTTATAAACAAACACGACGTTTCGGACCGTAGAAGCTAAACGTCGCTCGCCGGTATACTACATTGATGCAACGTGTTCGGCGTCGAACGCCGCAGGATTTCGACCGCGTTCTTTCCTCGATGTGTACGGTCCCACATCCAGCCGCCCGTGAGGAGGCGCTCGGCTTTCTGTCGACCAACCCCGGTGATCCAGCGACCTACGAAATGGTCGCCGAACTGGAGGACGAGGCCGTCGACTTGCTCGGCGAGATCGCTGGACTCGACTCGCCACATGGCTACCTCGCCAGCGGCGGCACCGAGGCCAACATTCAGGCCGTCCGCGCGGCCCGGAACATGGCTTCGACAACCGATCCGAACATCGTCGCCCCCGAGAGCGCCCATTTCAGCGTCACCAAAGCCGCCGAGGTGTTGGGCATCGAGCTCCGAACGATCCCGGTCGACGACGCCTTTCGGGCGGACCTCGATGCGGCAGCGGCGGCGGTCGACGCCGACACCGTCGTCGTAATCGGTGTCGCCGGAACGACAGAGTACGGTCGAATCGATCCAATCGGTGCGCTCACACAGATTGCCCACGAATCGGGCGCACGGATGCACGTCGACGCCTCGTGGGGCGGGTTCATGCTCCCGTTTACCGACCACGAGTGGTCGTTTACCGACGCCCCCATCGACTCGATGGCAATCGACCCCCACAAGTTCGGGCAAGCGCCGGTTCCGGCCGGTGGGTTTCTCGCCCGCGAGCAAGAGACACTCGATGCGCTAGCGGTCGACACACCCTACTTAGAGACCACCTCACAGGCAACGCTGACCGGCACGCGAAGCGGAGCCGGGGTCGCCGGTGCGCTGGCGGCGATGGAGGCGCTGTGGCCCGACGGCTACCGCACCAGCTACCGCGAACAGATGGACAACGCCACCTATCTGGCAGCCGAGTTTGCGGCTCGCGGCATCGAAACCGTCGACCCAGTGTTGCCGCTGGTTGCGGCCTCACTCGCACCGTCGACGTTCGAGTCGCTCCGCGAGCAGGGGTGGCGGATCTCCCGCACCGCCAGCGGAGAGCTCCGGATCGTCTGTATGCCACATGTGAGCCGGGAGTCGCTGAACTCGTTCCTCGCTGATCTCGACCGAATCCGGTCGTAGTCGCCTTTTTGCTCGTTGCTACTCGAGTTTGGGTATGGCAATCCTCGTTCCCTACGACGGCTCACGTCCAGCCCAGCAAGCAGCCGAGTATGCGGTCTCTAACTGGAATGACGAAGAGATCGTGCTGCTGCGTGTCATCGAAGCCGCCGACGGCTCACTCGAAGCGGGTATCGATTTGATAAAAGAACGGCTCAAGGAGCAGCGCCAAGAGGGGCCTGCAGAGCTATCCGCGGAGGTGAAAGCCACATTAACCGACTCCGAGGCTGAATTTCGCGTCGAAACTACCGTCGGTAACCCAGCGCGGGAGATCGTCGACTTCGCCGAGACAAACGAGATCTCCCACATCGTTATCGGGAGCCACGGTCGGACAGGGGCCTCTCGGGTGTTGCTCGGGAGTGTCGCCCAGACCGTCGTTCGTCGGGCTCCAACCCCTGTGACCGTCGTGCGATGAGTCGACTCGGGGTGCTCAAGAGGATGGTCGACTGGCGACTGCGAATCAGCGGCTTTTAGGGCATCTTCGGCAACTCATAGCCAATGAGTCACGACGAGTTCCCAACCGACACTCCTGCGGTGGTGACCTGCGGGCTGCCGTACGCAAACGGCGACCTGCACGTTGGCCACTTGCGGACCTACGTCGGCGGCGACGTCTACGCCCGCGCGCTCGAAACACTCGGCCAAGAGACCGCCTTCGTCTCCGGCTCCGATATGCACGGCACCCCGGTCGCGGTCAACGCCGAAAAACAGGGCGTCTCCCCCGAGGAGTTCGCCTTAGAGTGGCACGAAACCTACAAAGAGACGTTCCCGCGGTTCGACGTCGACTTCGACAACTACGGCCACACCCACGACGAAACCAACACCGAGTTGACCAAAGAGATCGTCGGCGAACTCGACGCCAACGGCCACATCTACGAGAAGGAGATCATGGTGGCCTATGATCCCGTCGAGGATCAACACCTGCCTGATCGCTACGTCGAGGGGGCCTGTCCCTACTGCGGCGAGCGAGCCCGCGGCGACGAGTGCGACGAGGGCTGTCAGCGCCACCTCGAACCCGGCGAGATCGAAGATCCGGAGTCGACGATCACTGGGAACCCTGCGGAGTACCACAAACGGACTCACAAGTTCTTCGAAGTCTCGGAGTTCGAAGAGTATCTCACCGAGTTCTTGGATCGACTCGAAGGCACCTCGAACGCTCAGAACCAGCCCCGCGAGTGGATCGAATCCGGCCTGCAGGATTGGTGTATCACCCGGGATATGGACTGGGGTGTCGACTACCCCGACGACGACTCGGATCTCGTGCTCTACGTCTGGGTCGACGCGCCTATCGAGTACGTCTCGTCGACAAAACAGTACACCGAGCGCGTGGGGAGCGACACCTACGACTGGGAAGAAACGTGGAAAGACGAGGGCGAAATCGTCCACGTCATCGGCCGGGACATCATCCAACACCACTCGATTTTCTGGCCAGCGATGCTCAACGGTGCGGGCTACACCGAGCCCCGAGCAATCATGGCCTCCGGCTTCGTGACCCTCGGCGGCAAAGGATTCTCTACGAGCCGGGATCGCGCGGTGTGGGCCGACGAGTATCTTGAAGAGGGGTTCCATCCCGATCTGCTGCGCTACTATCTCGCCACTAACGGTGGCTTCCAGCAAGACGTCGACTTCTCGTGGGACAAGTTCCGCGACCGCGTCAACACCGAACTCGTCGGCACCCTCGGGAATTTCGTCTACCGGTCGCTGCTGTTTGCGGCGCGCAACTACGGCGGGACGCCGGAGGCGACGGTCTCGGAGGAAGTCGACGACCGGATCGCCGAGGCAGTCGAAGAGTTCAGCGCAGCGATCAACGACTACTCGATCCGGAAGGCGGGCAACGCGGGAATTAAACTCGCTCAGTTCGGCAACGAGTACATCCAGCGCAACGAGCCATGGAAGCTGACCGACGAGGACCCGGAACGTGCGGCGCAGGTCATCTACGACTGTGTCCAGCTTGCGAAGGCACTCGCGGTCATCTTCCAGCCGATTGCGCCCGAGACCTGCGGTCGACTCTGGGACCAACTCGGCGAGGAGGGAGATGTGGCCGACCGAACGATCGACGCTGCCCGCGAGGCCCCACAAGGGAGCTTCGAGGAGCCCGAGGAACTGTTCGAGAAGATCGAAGAAGAGCGTGTCGAGGAACTCAACGAGAAACTCGACGAACGAGTTGCGGCCGCAACTGCGGGCGAAGACAACGAAAACAACACTGACGACGAGGACACTGACACAATGACAGAAGAGACGACAGACGACACAGACGACGAACAGGCCACCGATCTCGAACCAATCGTCGACGAGCGAATCAGCTTCGACGAATTCCAAGACATCGACCTCCGGGTCGGCGAAATCGTCGACGCCGAGCCGGTCGACGGCGCGGACAAACTCGCCAAGCTACAGGTCGACATCGGCCACGAGGTCCGCCAACTCGTCGCGGGCATCAAAGAACTCCACGACCTCGATGAACTGCCGGGGACACGCGTGATCATTGTCGCCAACATGGAACAGGCCGAACTGTTCGGCGTCGAATCGAACGGGATGCTGCTGGCCGCTGGCGATGAGGCCGACATCCTGACCACTCACGGCGACTCCGAGCCGGGGACCCGCGTCCAGTAGGCCGACAGACCAGTTCGAGTTGGCGTATATGTCGAATACGAGTTGACATACTGAGAGACAGTACTATTATTAGCGAGTGAAACCACAGACGAATGTGCTCAGTAGTAGCCACTGACTGACCCCCTGCTGACGTGCCGCCACTGCCCTCCACTCGCACGGTAACCAACAGCGGAATCAGTGGTTACGGCTGAGTATCAGATTTTCTCACGTGGCTGCCAGCAGAAGGGCTATCCCCGGTAGTGATTTGTACTTTCCAGCACAAGCATGGTATAGAATGGCACAATCCCTGTGTGACGGGACGACAGCGGTCGACACCGTCCAAACGGACGGTATCGCACCTCCGGGAGCAAAGCACTTATCCCCGGAACGAACCGACCTACGGGTAACCCTCCCAAGGATATTATGAACGAAGTTCAACTCGAAGTGGCGAAGGCGTACCCCAACGATTCGGGACGTGGTATCGCTCGCCTCGACCCTGACACACTGCTGCATCTCAAACTCTCACCGGGCGACATCATTGAGATCGAGGGTGGCGAAACGACCGCTGCGAAGGTGTGGCGGGCCGACCGGCAGGACTGGAACACTGACACCGTTCGGATCGACGGCTTCACGCGCCAGAACGCCGATGTCGGCATCGGCGAGCGCGTGACGATCCGCAAGGCTGAGGCCGAAAAAGCGGACAAACTCGTGCTCGCACCGCCTGAAGAAGCGAGCGTCCAGTTCGGTTCCGACGCCGCGGGCATGGTCAAACGCCAGATCCTCAAGCGGCCGGTCGTCGAGCGCGACATCGTGCCCGTGATGAGTTCCACGAATCACCCATTCATGCGGTCGCCGGGGCAAGCAATCCCACTGATCGCCGTCGAGACCGAACCGGATGGCGTCTGTCTGATCACCGAAGACACCGAAGTCGAACTCCGCGAGGAGCCGATCAGCGGCTTCGAAAAGACCGGCGGCGGCATCACCTACGAGGACATCGGTGGCTTGCAAAGCGAGATCCAACGTGTCCGCGAGATGGTCGAGCTGCCGATGAAGCATCCCCAGATCTTCAAAAAGCTCGGCATCGAGCCGCCACAGGGGGTGTTGCTCCACGGTCCACCGGGCACCGGGAAGACACTGCTTGCGAAGGCGGTCGCCAATGAAACCTCCGCGAGTTTCTTCTCTATCGCTGGCCCCGAAATCATCTCGAAATACTACGGGGAGTCCGAACAACAGCTCAGGGAGATCTTCGAAGATGCGAAAGAAGAGTCGCCGTCGATCATCTTCATCGACGAACTCGATTCTATCGCGCCCAAACGCGAGGACGTCACCGGCGAGGTCGAACGCCGCGTCGTCGCCCAACTGCTGACGATGATGGACGGCCTCGAAGCACGTGGTCAGGTGATCGTGATTGCAGCCACCAACCGCGTCGACTCGGTCGACCCGGCACTTCGTCGACCGGGCCGCTTCGACCGTGAGATCGAAATCGGCGTGCCGGACGAAGTCGGCCGCAAGGAGATCCTCCAGATCCACACCCGCGGCATGCCACTATCGGACGATGTCTCGCTGGACCATCTGGCCGACGAGACCCACGGCTTCGTCGGGGCGGATATCGAGAGCTTGACGAAGGAAGCCGCGATGAAAGCACTCCGGCGCTACTTACCGGAGATCGATCTCGACGAGGAGGATATCCCGCCGAGCCTGATCGACCGGATGATCGTCAAGCGGAGCGACTTCGGCGGCGCGCTCAACGAGGTCGAACCCTCCGCGATGCGCGAGGTTCTGGTCGAGCTGCCGAAGATCACGTGGGACGATGTCGGCGGGCTCGAATCGCCGAAACAGCAGGTCAAGGAGTCGGTTGAGTGGCCGCTGAGTTCCCCAGAGAAGTTCGACCGGATGGGCGTCGACGCGCCGAAAGGCGTGTTGCTGTACGGCCCACCCGGAACCGGCAAGACGTTGATGGCCAAGGCGGTCGCCAGCGAGACGAACGCGAACTTCATTTCGGTGCGTGGCCCACAGCTGCTATCGAAGTGGGTCGGCGAGTCAGAAAAGGCGATTCGCCAGACGTTCCGGAAGGCACGGCAGGTCAGCCCGACGATCATCTTCTTCGACGAGCTTGACAGCCTCGCTCCAGCTCGCGGGCAGGACATGGGCAACAACGTTTCCGAACGCGTTGTCAACCAGCTCCTGACCGAACTCGACGGGCTCGAAGAGATGGGCAACGTGATGGTGATCGGCGCGACCAACCGGCCGGATATGATCGATCCCGCCCTGATTCGGTCGGGTCGATTTGATCGGTTGGTGATGATCGGCCAGCCCGACGAAGAAGGCCGCGAGCAGATCCTCCGCATCCACACGGGTGACACGCCGCTTGCGCCGGATGTGAGTCTGCGAGAGATCGCCGAGATCACCGACGGCTACGTCGGCTCTGATCTCGAATCCATCGCCCGCGAGTCGGCTATCGAGGCGCTTCGGGACGATGACGACGCGACCGAGGTCGAGATGCAGCACTTCCGGAGAGCGATGGAGTCGGTGCGACCGACTGTCACTGAGGAAATCCTCAGCTACTACGAGGATATCGAAGATCAGTTCCGTGGCGGCGGCGGCCGCGAACAGCTCGGCGAGCGCCGCGACGGCCGGATCGGCTTCCAATAAGGCCGTCGACGATCCTTTTTTAAAAAGCCAGCAGGATCAGTAGATCAGTTCGTCGTTGTTGTCGATCATGTACAGCGCCCGCGCCGCGATGTTGACCGAGTGGTCGCCGATGCGCTCGATGTCACGGATCGTCAACAGGAACCGCGAGACGTCTTCCATGAACGCCTCAATGTCTTCGTCCGAGTCCATCTGTTCGCTCTCGATCAGCTCACGGACGACCGTATCGCTGGCGACTTCACAGAGGTAGTCCAGATCGTCGTCGCGTTCGTCGACGGTATAACACTTCTCTCGGTCATCGTCAGCGTACGCAGCCATCGCCTCATCGAGCATCTCCAGTGTGACCGATCCCAGCTCCTGGAGGTCGATGTCGGGAAAGAGGTTCGTCTCGCCAGCGGTGGCGTACTCGCCGAGGTTCGTCGCGAGATCAGCGATCCGTTCGAGGTCGGTAATGATTTTGAACGAGGCGGCGATAAATCGGAGATCGCCGGCCACCGGCTGTTGAAGCGCGATGAGATCCGTACACTGCTTTTCGAGTTCCAGATACTGCTGGTTGATCTCGCTATCGCCGTCGATTACCTGTTGGGCGAGGTCGTGGTTGTTCGTTTCGAGGGCGTTGAGCGCCATTTCGAGGCGCTCGGCGACCGTATCGCTCATTTCGAGGACGTCGGACCGCAGATCAGCAAGCTGTGATTGATATTCGTTTCGGGGCATATCCCCCTATGAGGCAAGCCGATAGAAAAGAATTTCCCACAGCGGATATGTCACGAAAATACACGTGAAACAGTCGACAACGGCTCTTGATACTATCCGAACTTACCCGTAATGTAGTCCTCGACGCGCTGGTGTTCGGGGTTCTCGAATATCTTCTGGGTGTCGTCAAACTCGACGAGTTTGCCGCCAGTGAGGAAGACGCCGGTTTTGTCGGAGATACGGGCGGCCTGCTGCATGTTGTGGGTGACGATAACGACAGTGTAGTCTTCGGAGATGTCGGCGATCAGGTCTTCGACCTGCGAAGTGGCGACCGGATCGAGCGCCGAGGCTGGCTCGTCCATCAACACGACCTCCGGATCAGGTGCGATTGCACGGGCGATACAGAGTCGCTGTTGTTGGCCCCCCGAGAGTTCGAGGCCGGATTCGTCGAGACGGTCTTTGACCTCGTCCCACAGCGCCGCGCCTTTGAGGGCCTCCTCGACGCGGGCGTCGACATCGTCGTCGAACCCCTGAATGTCGAGCCCATAGGCGACGTTGTCGCGGATGGATTTCGGGAACGGGTTGGGTTGTTGGAACACCATGCCGATCTTCCGCCGGAGTGCGACGGGGTCGACGTCGTCGTCGTAGACGTTTTTGCCGCCGAACAGCAGCTCACCCTCGACGCGAGCCGCAGAAATGAGATCGTTCATCCGATTGATACACCGGAGGAACGTGGATTTCCCACAGCCGGAGGGGCCGATCAGCGCGGTCACGCGCTTTTCGGGAATATCCATCGTGACGTCTTGGAGGGCCTGATCATCGCCGTAGAAGACGTTGATATCCTTGGCTTGGATGATTGGCTCCTCGATGAGTGTTCCCGACTCTGGTTGGCTCGTGGTAGCGATATTTGAGCCGGGTGCCGGTGACGACACTGCCTCATCTGTCCCCTCGGCGTCAGTTTCGGGTTCACTCATGAACGTACATCGATGTTATGTCGGTCCCAAATAGCTGTTGCGGAAGCATACGAGTCAGTCGACAGATCATCGACCGTGACTCTCCGGCTCTCTGAACCCGCTCCAGTCATTTCTAAACCAGTTCCGGTTCGGTCGCTTTGGGGCTATCACGGTCGACCGTGGGTCGACCCACAAGACAGTCCGAGCCATCACAATCTTTTTTCTACAGTCAGTAAAACAACATCTATGTCGACACGTGTCGGACTCCAGTCACAGATGATCGTCGCTGTTGGATTGGTGGTCGTCGTCACGATCCTGTTTCTGGTCAGTGTCTGGTCGGTGTTTTATGCGCTGTTGATCATCTTCGGCTTCAGTGGAGCAGCGTTTCTCGCATCGATTGTCACCGGCGGCGTGGTCCTGTGTATCGGATATCTGGAGTACAGTCAGCTCAGCCGGATTGAGGGGTTGGCGGATGCCCACCCCGTCGACCGCGAGACGGTCCCGGAACTGTATCAGACAACGACAAAGGTCGCGGCGATGCTCGGCGTTCCGACGCCGACGATTGCGGTTTCGGATCGGGCTGCGCCGGAGGCGATGGCGGTGGGCATCCGTCCGGGGAACATCCACCTCGTATTGTCGACTGGGACGATCACGGCCCTCGACAGCGACGAACTCGAAGCCGTAATCGGCCACGAACTGGCCCACGTAAAGAACCGCGACGCAATGGTGATGACTGGGCTCTCGCTGCCGGTCGTCCTCGCCGATGGGTTGCGATCCCGTATCGACCGGCTGGAGGACCCACAAGGGTTTGCGATCCTCACCGTCCCGCTCAGTCTGGTTTCGAGTGCAGTGTGGATTAGCGGGCGAGCGATCACCGCACGACTGTCACGGCACCGCGAACTGGCTGCCGACCGTGCGGCCGCCCACGTGAGTGGCTCGCCGTCGACGCTTGCGGCAGCCCTGCGAACACTCGACAGCGAGATCACAAACACCCCAGAGCGTGACCTGCGAGCAGTCTCCGAAATCTCCTCGCTGTCGATTCTCTCGTTGGAGCCTGCAAAGCTCGAAAAGGTGATGCTCGGTCCCGATGGAACCATCGAACCCTCCTACTGGTGGCTCCGAAAACGCTTGTATCGCCTCAGACGCTGGCTGTTCGTCACCCACCCGCCGACCGAAGATCGGTTACAGGCGCTTGCAGAACTCGAAACACAGCAGGAAGCAGCACGACACACCAACACGAACGATTAAAAACCCTGCTTGTGCAACATCGGCTATGATCCCACTCACAGCCCCACCTCTGCCGATTGGAACGACCGCCGGTGTCGTCCTCGCGGTCAGTATCGTCATTACACTGCTCTGGATTCGGTCCGTGTTTCGCTAATCCACGTTCGACGCTTACTCAGTCGACTCCGAGTCGGGTGACTGCACACGCGCTTCGAACCAGTTAGCCGCAGCCTCAACCGCCACAGAATCGGTGCTGCTGAACTTCACACGGACGTACTCGCCGGGGTAGCTGCCGACGCTCACATCGAACTCCTCTCGGACCGCCCGCAGCCGGTCGACCAGCGCGCTTTCGGGCTCGTCGGCGACCACTGTCTCAGTGTAGATTGGCTCGCCGACGAACTCGTCGGCAATCGCTTCGAACATCGCTTTCATCTCGGCTGGGACGCCCGGCAACACGTAGATCGAGTCGACGACCGCGCCGGGCGCGACGCCAACCTCGTTGGGAAGCATGCGCGCGCCGGCGGGCAGTTCGGCGGTCCCTTCAGCGAGGTCATCAGCCGAGTAGCCGCCCTGTTCGGTGAGCCACTCGCGGGCGGCGTCGTGGTCGACTGTCTCCCGACCGAGGGCGGCCGCAACCCCCTCCATCGTGAGATCGTCGGGTGTCGGTCCTAACCCGCCAGTAACGATCACCGCGTCGTAGTCGGCGCGGTACTCGTTGACGACGTGGGCGATATCACTGATTCGGTCGGGAAGGGTGGTGATTCGGTCGACCGTACAGCCTCGGCTTGTGAGCTGTTCGGCGAGCCACACCGCGTTCGTGTTTACGGTCGCGCCGACCAGCAGTTCGTCGCCGACGGTGACGATTCCGACTTTCATTTTTTGTCGTCGTCCTCCTCAGTATCGAGGCCCATCTGGACCCGAACGTCGTGGAGGCGGTCGATCTGTCGACGGTAGTAGTAGAGACCACCGACACCGATCAGCGACAGCAGCACCACCGCGCCGCCGAAGACGTACAGATCCCGATCCAAGTAGTATTGGACGACAACCATCGGCCCTGTGACCTCCGCCCAGCGGACGTGGACCTGATTGTCGACGATCTCGCTTGCGGCACCGCGCGGGGCGGTGTTACCGAACAGGAAGAAGTCGATTCGGTAGTCTTCGGGGAGGATGACCTCGTAGGAGCCCTCGACGTAGACGGGCAGCGACAGTCGACGTGGCGTCGCATCCGCCGAGAAGGCGAGTTGGCCGTCAGCAGGCGCAGTGACATACACCTCGTCGGGCGTCTGTTCGACCTCGCCATCGGGGGTATCGCGGAGTTCGGTGCCGGAGATCACGGTGCCGTTTGCGTACTGGAACCGGACCGCCGAGATGTCGAGTGGACCTTCGGTGCCGAGCCCGGTCGACTGGTAGAGCCGGAGCCGCTGGTCGGCGTCGACGCGGTAGATGGCTTGAACCTCGTCAGTTGTATGGAGCGTGAGCTGGGCGTCGCGGTCGGTGTCCCAGCTGTAGGGTTGGGCTGGCTCCCGGTCGAGTCGCTCGTCGGAGACCTCGCCGCCGCCGGTGACGTAGGACAGACAGCCAGCCGTCGACAGCAGGAGTACCACTGCGACGACCGCGAGGCCGAGCCGCCGGTTCATCGCTCCTCCGGAGCCGCCCGGTTCGGTCTGCAGACTCGGGTTGGCCGACAAGCCCGATTCGACCCGTGGTGTCGACTACTCGCAGAGGCGACTGAATCAGTCGGTCGACGCCAAGTGTCGGTCCTACGGAGCCGTCGGGTGTCGACCCTGTCCTGGTGGCTGGACATAGCGTATGTATGGTCTGTACTGCCGTGGACTGTTGAGCCTATCGCAACGTTCCAGCTGGGATGCTGCGTCAGGATCACAACTGCGACAGGGGCACCCTTTCGCCCACCCCCTACTTGTTGTACAGCTACCATCTCCCAACAACGGCTTCGAGTAACTCAGGGTCGACCAGCGACGATCAACTCAGGGTCGACCAGCGAACCAGACTGAATCCGGTGACCACGGTCGACGTACTACCCAGCGTCCATTCAACTGATCTATCAGTAATACTAAAATATCAGGAGATCGTCTGCCAGCCGTGGTACTATGCACATCGCAGTCGTGTCCCTTCATATGGGTGATGAAGACAGGCACACAGAGAGCCCACTCAATGAAGAAGATCAGGAGATCGGTGCAAAAATTGCAGACGATCCTAAAGATCTCCTTTCGATACTCCCTCACTACTACCGGGGCGAAGTGAGTCAAGCAAACAACACTCAAGATCGGATGGATCAAACAACGAATTGGGCAATTACAGTGTTGGCTGCGCTCCTTTCGGTCGTATTTGCGAGCCCAGAGATGCCCGCGTATTTACTCTTAATCGGAATTCTAGTACTCAGTATGTTTCTCTCGTTCGAAGTGCGACGGTATCGATTCTACGATGTCCACCGAGCGCGTGTGCGGTTTTTCGAAGAGAACGTCTTCGCAAACGCACTCCAGCCAATCGGTGCTGAACACTCGACGTGGCGCGAGGAACTCAGTGATGATCTTCGGCACCAGATGTTCAAAGTCGACTCAGTAGAAGCAGTATCCCGCCGTATACGGCGTATTTACGGGCTCTTGTTTTCGGTGCTCGGTGTCTCCTGGGTTGCAAAAGTGACGCTGTTCACGCCGGAGTCCCAGTGGACTGAGGCCGCAGAGTTACCGGGCATACCGGGTGAGATCGTTGCAGTTCTGCTTGGGATATTCTATCTGGGTCTCCTACTGATAGCGAAATGGCCGCTGGACCGAGAAGCGAAAGGAGAAATCCAGGGCAATAAATCGGGTGAGTGGAAAGAAGAGTAGGTGTCGGCCTTTTATAGACAACTCCGGTACGTTCACAACTTTGTATTCATCATATATGTGTGATTAGCATCCCGTGATCGCACAACCGTTTTTTGCGAGGCAAACGGTCAAGCCCGTCGACCGCCAAACGACTGCCACTCGCTCCCATGGCACCCCGACTCGAAACACCGATTCAGATCGGCGACCTCACGGTCCCAAATCGGCTCTATCGCGCGCCGCTGTTGGAATGTGCAGGCAATGGACCGGATGCCGTCGACACCCTCATCGCTGATCTCGAACCCGCGGCCGCGTCGGGGGCCGGCCTCGTCTGTCAGGGCGCGACCCTCGTCCGCGGGCCGGGCGGCTGTGCCGCGCCGAATATGACCTACGTCGACGATCCGGACTTTGTCGCAGACCTCTCGCGGCTCACCGACGCGATCCACGACCACGACGCGAAGATTGCGATTCAGCTCGAACACGGTGGCCTGCGGAGTATGGAGACGTGGCACCACGGCTACCGTCAGGCCAATCCCGATCTCCAACAGCTCGCGGTCTCGCGGCCGCCGCGCCCCCTCCGCGTCCTCGACCGGCTTGGGTTGCTCTCCTACGACCCCCACGTCCTGTCGACTGAGGAAGTCTACGAGTTGGCCGCGGATTTCGGTCGCTCTGCGGCGTGGGCCAGTGAGGCGGGCTACGACATGATCCACATCGCGGGAGCCAACATGGGGATCGTCCACCAGTTTCTGTCTCCCTTTTATAATCAACGCGAGGACGAGTTTGCCGATGGAACGCGGTTCCTCGAACTCATCGCCGCCGAGATCCGCGACCGCTGTGGCGACGTGCCGCTGCTGACCAAAGTGCCGGCGGAGTCGACCGCGCCGCCCGGCGTCGGTCCACGGCTCACCGACGCTGATGCAGTTGGGATCTGCGAACGACTCGAAGACGCCGGCTTCGACGCCCTCGTTCCGGTCACCGGCTCGGTGATCTGGGATCTGAGTATTATAAAGGGCGAGTATCCTGGCCGGGCATGGGACGACGAACAGTTCAGCGAGGCGTACGCGGCGGCGTTTGGCGGTCGACTCCGAAAACGGCTCGCGGCCGCTGCGACATGGCTCGATTCGCTGCTGTATGAGTTCGAACCGGCGTGGAACAGTGGACTATGTCGACAGGTTCGCGAGCGGGTCGACATCCCGGTACTCGCAGAAGGAGGGATTCGGACTCGTGGGCAGATCGACGAGATGCTGGGGAGCAGTTGTGATATGGTCGGGTTGGGTCGACCGTTCTACGCCGAGCCGCGGCTCCCGGCCCGGCTTTTAAATTCGGACGCCGAGACGGCGGTCGTCTGCGAGAACTGTAACAACTGCACTGTCCCACAGGTCGCGGGCAAACCGGGGATCTGTCGGACGCCAGCGGTGCTTCGGGAGGCGGGTCGACTCCGAAAGGCCGGAGCGTACGACCGGCCCGACTCCGATTCCTGACCGTGGATGTCTGACGCCCCGAGTGAGTTTTATACTCCGACTCAATGCAGATGGTATGAACCGGGCAACAACGTTCGTCACCGGAGCCATCAGTGGGCTTGCTGCGCTGGCTGGCTGGCGGTACTACCGCTCACATGCCACCGAGCGGGTCGACTACAAGACTCTGCGGCTGCACGACGATATCGAACTCAGGCAGTATCCAGCCGTCGTCGTTGCCGAAACTGTCGCCGACAGCGCCAGCGAGGCTCGCAGTCGACTCACAAGCTATCTGGCCGGCGCAAACGAGGCCAAGGCGGCGATTCCGGCAACGACGCCGATTCGAACACACACTGAACCGCTCGAACTGGCGACACCCACACAACAGGAGTCGTCGACCGACCGATCTCGTGTCGGTGTCTACCTCCCCCAGTCCTACAGTCCGAAAACCGCACCCAGCCCCGACGATAGCTCGGTGGTGCTCACCGTCGAAACACCGCGAACGGTGGCTGTTCGCCCCGTCCGATTGTATCCCCGCGTCGACCGGTTCGAGCAGGCCACCGCACGGCTCCGGTCGACCATCGTGGACTCCGAGTTGGTTGCGGTCGGTTCACCGTTCGTCCTCAGCTACGATAACGCCGTGCTCGGCTCGCTGACGGGACGGGCCGAAGTCGGCGTCGAAATCGCCTGAAGGGTCTTCGTCACGCTGTGGTCCAAACGAGTCTGTATCGAAGGGAATCACGTGTAGAGGGTGAGAAACGGAAAGCATACACATCTCAGTGCTGGAATGGGTACGTATGAGCAATTCGACCCCGAGTCGGAGACGATTGCTGCAGGTCGGAGGGAGCGCGATACTCGCCACCATTGCAGGCTGTACCGGGCAACCCTCCCAAAACGCCACCGAGTCGGACTCGCAGTCGGATTCCTCGACCGATCCACAAACGCAAGTGTATCAGGAGACGATTGATTCGGTCGTCCTCGTCCAGACTGACGAAGGAGCCGGAACGGGGTTCATATACGACAATACTCACGTCGTCACGAACGCCCACGTCGTCGGTGAGGCCGCGTCGACCGAGATTCGCTTCTCGGAGGGTCAGTGGACCACCGGCGAGGTCGTCGGCACGGATCGACACAGCGACCTCGCTGTGATCGCTGTCGAGACGGTCCCGGAGCGAGCGACCCCACTCTCGTTTATTGACGGTGAAACCGAGGTCGGCCAGAACGTCGTTGCGATTGGCAACCCATTCAGTTTCGATGGTACCGCCACCGCAGGCATCGTCAGCGGCGTCGACCGGTCGATACCCTCGCCGACCGGGTTCACGATTCCCGATGCGATCCAGACCGATGCCGCGGTCAACCCCGGCAACAGCGGCGGCCCGCTGATGCCGCTGGAGGGCCGGATCGTTGCGGTGATCAACTCCGGCGGCGGCGATAACCTCGGCTTCGGTATCTCCGCTCCGCTCGCCCGGCGCGTCATCCCGGAACTCATCGAGACGGGCTCGTACGAACACAGCTATATGGGCGTCTCGTTTGCCAACGTTACCCCCGACATCGCCGAGGCAAACGGGATGGACGAACCCCGTGGCCTGCTCGTCGACGAAGTCGTCGACGATGGCCCGGCGGCGGGTGTCCTCCAGCCGAGCGAGGAGAGCGAAACCGTCGACGGAACACAGCTCCCGGTCGGCGGCGACGTCATGCTCGCACTCGACGGCACCGAACTGCTGACCAGCGAGGATCTCGGCAACTATCTCGCCTTACAGACCCGTCCCGGCGACACGGTCGAACTGACCATTCTCCGAGACGGCAGCGAACAGAGCGTCGAGATGACACTCGGCACGCGCCCGGACGAACTCTCACGATAACAGTCAGCACCCGGTAGACGATAGGTCGGTTCGATAACTCGGTCCGATACCGTTCAGTTGTCGGGAAAATATGGGTCTGTGAGTCGGCTTCTTTTATAAGTAGCCGTGTTCGACCAGCCGGTCGACCGCCTCACGGAGTCGCTCTTCGCTGGCGGCATACGAGATCCGAGCGTAGCCGGGCGCGCCGAAGGCACTGCCCGGCACGGTCGCCACGTGGGCTTCCTGGATCGCGCCCTCACACCAGGCTTGATCGTCGTCGTCGACCGGGATCATCATATAAAAGGCCCCGTCGCCGACCGGCACGTCGACGTCGTGTTCCGCAAAGAGGTCCGAGAGCATGTCGCGGCGCTCGCGGAACGCCTCGCGCATCTCGTCGACCGAGTCGTCGGTGCGCTCGGAGAGCGCTTCGAGGCCGGCGTGCTGGACGAAATTCACGGCGCACGAAACCGAATGCGAGTGGAGTTTGCTTGCCTCGTCGATGAGATCCTGTGGGGCGTGGATGTAGCCGAGCCGCCAGCCGGTCATCGAGAACGCCTTCGAAAAGCCGTTCAGGGTGATCGTTCGGTCTTCCATCCCATCGAGTGAGCCGAGCGAGGTCGGCTCGACGCCATACGTAATGCGCTCGTAGATCTCGTCGGAAATGACGGCGAAGTCGTGTTCGACTGCGAGGTCACGAACGCCTTCGAGCGCCTCGTCGGAGTACACTGCGCCAGTCGGGTTCGACGGCGAGTTGACGATCACGAGTTCGGTCTCGTCGGAAACCGCCTCGGCGAGATCGTCGAGACCCGGTTCGAGTTGGAAGCCGTACGGCGAGAGGTCGACGCGGTTGAGCGAGCCACCGGCGAGTTTGACCATCGCCTCGTAGGACACCCACGCCGGATCGAGCAGGACGACCTCGTCGCCGTCGTCGATCAGCGTGTTGATCGCCTCGTAGAGACCCTGCTTGCCACCCGGCGTCACGATAATCTCGTCGGAGTTGGCGTCGACGCCCTGATCGGTCAGCTTCTCGGCGAGTGCCTCTCGAAGTTCGAGAATCCCGTTCGAGGAGGTGTAGCCGGTGTGGCCGGCGTCCATCGCGTCTTTGCCCGCCTCGATGATGTTCTGTGGGGTTGGGAAATCAGGCTCGCCAACCGAGAGGTCGACGATGTCGATTCCCTCGGCTTCAAGTTCGCTCGACAGGTTGCTGATCGCCAACGTCGCGCTCGGTTCGACCCGGCCGACTCGGTCCGCAAACTCCATGTTCATGCTAGTACCTCTACCATATCCACGGCGGCGTTTACCGCTTCCGCTCCTTTGTCGACGCGCTCGCGGGCCTCCGCACCGCTCATTCCGGGGCCACTGACGCCGAAGGTGACCGGCGTATCGCGGTCGCGGCTGACGTCGGTCAGTCCTTGGGCCGCGGCGTCGGCGATGACACGGTCGTGGTCGGTGTCGCCGGAGACGATGGCTCCGAGAACGGCGACGGCGTCGATGTCGTCGCGACGGGCCAGTCGGTCGGCCGCCAGCGGCGAGTCGTATGCGCCCGGTACTTCGAGAATCTCGGCTATTTCGGCGTTCCGGTCGGCGGCAGCCTCCTCGGCGGCGGCCTGCATCTTCGAGGTGACCGAATCGTTGAATTGGGCCACTACCAGTCCCAGTGCTGTCATAGCCGGAGGTTGGACGGTTCGGCAAAAGAACTACCGTTCGCGGGTCGGTAGAACCCGGTCGACCGCTCTGGCTCCATATCGTCGTACTGAAAACACAACTATATGTTCTCACCCACTAGTTCTGTACCATCTGATGGATAGCGACCGATGACAGTCGTCTTCTGGACGCTCGTGGCGTTTGCGACCGTTAGCTCGGTGCTCATGGCGTGGGCGCTGGGTGCAAACAGCAACTCACCACCGTTTGCGCCCGCGATTGGCGCGAACGCGGTGTCGACGATGCGCGCGGCGTTCCTGATTGGGATTCTCGCCGCTGCCGGCGCACTGACACAGGGTGGCGCGATCTCCGAGACCATCGGGGCGAACCTGATCGGCGGCGTGACGATCACGCCGCTGGCGGCGGCATCCGGCTTGCTGGTCGCGGCGGGGTTCATGGCGTTCGGCGTCTACAGCGGCTACCCCGTCCCGGCGGCGTTCGCGACCACCGGCGCCATAGTCGGCGTCGGCCTCTCGCTGGGCGGCGATCCGGCGTTCGACACCTACCGGCGAATCGTGACGTTCTGGCTCCTCGTCCCACCGACATCCGGCGGATTGGCGTACGTTACCGCCAAACTGCTCCGTCGTGATGACGTCCCCGAGACAGTATCGATTCCGTTTCTCGCGGCAGTGGTCGCCGGCATCCTCGCCAACGTTCGGCTCGGCGTGATTCCGCATCCCGACCGCGCCCAAGGGTCGGTCGCCGAGGCGGTCGCGCGGCTCGTTGGCGATCCGTCGGTGTTCGGTATCGAGTTCGCCGTCGTCCTCGTCACGCTGGCGTTTGCAGCCCTCGGCTTTCGGTATATCCGTCGACGGACCCAAGCGTCGGTCGACACGGGTATCCGGACGCTGTTGCTCGGACTCGGCAGTGTCGTCGCGTTTTCAAGTGGCGGCAGTCAGGTCGGCCTCGCCACCGGTCCGCTCGAAAATTTGTACGGTGCGGAACTCGGCCTCCCCAGTATCGTCCTGCTGGCCATCGGTGCGGCAGGTATCCTCGCGGGCGCGTGGATGGGCGCGCCTCGACTCCTGCAGGCGACCTCGCGGGAGTACGCCCAACTCGGACTCCGGCGGTCGATTGCCGCGCTCGTCCCCGGTTTTATTATCGCTCAGTTGGCGATCACGCTCGGGATTCCGATTTCCTTTAACAACATCATCATCTCCGGTGTAATCGGTGGCGGGCTCGCGGCGGGGTCGGCCGGCGTCTCCCGCCGGAAAATCGGCGTGACTGTCGGCTTTTGGCTCATCACGCTCGCGGGGTCGATTGGTATCGGGTTCGGGCTCTACCGACTGTTGTCGACCGTCCTCGGTATTCAGTAACTGGCTCTTACTGTTATATATCGACCGCTGGCTGGTCTCCACCAGTCGGACTACCGGACGACAGTCACTGTGACGGGGGCTTCGCCGAGAACTGCTGTGGCAACAGTCCCTAACAGCCGTCTGGCGAGTTCGCCGCGCTCGCCGCCGTGGCCGCCCATCACGATGTGGTCGACCGTGTGCTGCTCGGCGTAGTCGACGATGGCCGAGGCGGGGTCGCCCGTTTCGACAGTCGTCTCAACCGAGCGGTCGGCGGCTGCAGCCTCGGCCTTTGCAGTCTTGATGAGTTGATCGGCGCGCTCGCGGGCGTCGGCCTGTCGACTCTCGTCGGGTTCCAGTATCCCGCCCTCGCTCATTCCGGCATCAAGCGGCGTAACGATGTTCAGCACGGTTACTCGACAGTCGAAGGCCGCAAGCGCGTGCTGGAGGGCCTCGTCGGCCAGCGGCGAGCCATCCAGCGGGACGAGAACGTGTGAGGGGAGCATACGACCAGTAGAAAGGGGCCATACAAATATCATCCACTGTTCGATAGCAGACTGGTTCTCCATATGACGCCCACCCAAAGCCACAGCACTGGCGCTCGAAACAGAACGCTTTCTACCGCAACGCCGAACCATCAACTGTGACATCGAGCCCAAGTGCAGACAGTCGACAGAGTTGGCTGGTTGCGGTCGTCGGGGCGATTGCGATGATCTTCACGTTCGGCACGCCGCTGTCCTACGGCATCTTCAGCAAGCCGTTCAGCGAAGCGTTTGGTATCTCGCCGGTTGCGCTGTCGACCATCTTTTCGGTGATGCTCCTAACTTTCTTTATCGGCTCCGGAGCGGTCGGCGTGTTCGCGGTCCGGGTTCCGGCGCGAGTCGTCCTGCTGGCGGCGGCGGGCGCAACCGGCCTCGTCACGCCCTCGCTGTATTTCGTCGACTCCTATCTCGGCTTGCTCGTCGTCTTTGCGGTGCTTGGCCTCTCGCTGGGCACTGTTTTCGTCCTGCTGGCCTCGATTGTCCCGCGGTGGTTCGACAAGCGACGCGGTGCGGCGACAGGACTCATCTTCGTCGGCAACGGGCTTGGGCTGTTTATCCTCCCGCCGCTGTGGCAAACGGCGTTTTCCACAGTCGGTGTCCGACAAGGATTTGTGACGATTATGGGTGCGACGACAGTCGCGTTTCTGCTCGCCGGAGTAGTCTGTCGACGACCACCGTGGACCACCCAATCGACGGCGACGACCGGCGAACTCGTCGACTGGGTCAGCGGGCTGGCCAGAACCCGTCGGTTCCAGCAGTTGTTCATCGGGATGGGACTGGCCTTCGCGTGGTACCAACTGCTGGCGGCCTACGCGGTCGACCTGTTTGCCGCCCGTGGGTTGACCGAGACGGCGGCGTCGACTGCGTTCGGACTGATCGGTGGCGTGAGTATCATTTCCCGAATCGGCGGCGGCTATCTCGGTGATCAACTCGGCTCCAGACGGGCGTTTCTCGGCTCACTGAGCTTCGCCACAGCCGGAATTGTGCTGCTCATACTTCCGCAGGTTCCCCTCCTACTGGCCGCCATCTTCTTTATTGGCCTCGGATTGGGTGGCTGTGCGACGCTGTACATCCCTGTTCTCATGAACGTGTATCCGCCCGAGAAGGATACCGCAGTCATCGGCGTGTTCAACGTCGCAGGCGGGCTCGGCTCGCTGCTGATGCCGCCGCTGGGAACCGCGAGTATCGCCTACACGGATGGGTATACCGCAGCAATTCTGCTGACCGTCGCCGTTACGCTGGTCGCCTTCTGGCTGATTGTCGCCGGTACGAGAGCCGGGTAGGCGTCGAAAAATCCATCTGACAAGAATTACCCAAACTTTTCTACATAGAATATGATATCCGGGTATGGCAGCAAACACAGGAGTCAGCACTGATAGTCTCACAGACCAGTATTCAACGGTGGTTTGGATCGCCGCCATCGTTGTCGGGCTGATATCGTTCCCGGTTGGACTACTCGTCCCGGCGTATTTCTACATTAAGGCCGACAAAGGTCAGGGAAGAAGCCAGAGTGGGTTGGAAATCTGGACGGTCGTTCTCCTCGGTCTCTTCGGCATCGCAGCGGTCGAGCTCGGCGGCCGAAAGGGAGCAAAAATTCTCTGGGCCATTGCTGCGGCACTGTTCGTGCTGTCGCTGCTGGGTGTGGTGGCACTGCTGGTGATCTAGCGAGTCACTGTCGGTGCAGTCGTAGTGTCGGTGTCCCCAGTTGGGAATTCTTATGCACCGTCGACCGAATCCCTCAGGTATGACAGTCACGCTTCCCGGCCCAACGCTGGGCGTCGTCGGCGGCGGCCAGCTCGGGCGGATGCTCGCCGAAGCCGCCGCACCGCTCGGCGTCGAGGTAATCGTTCTCGATCCAACCCCGGAGTGTCCCGCGTCGACGGTCGCCCGCGATCAGATCGTTGGCGAGTTCGACGATCCCGACGCCGTCAGGGAACTCGCCGCCGTTAGTGACGCCCTCACGTTCGAAATCGAGCTTGCAGATCCGGATCTCCTCGACGAGGTTGCCGAGGAGTACGACATCCCAATTAATCCAGATCCGGGTACGCTCCGGACGATCCAAGACAAACTCGTCCAGAAGGAGGCGCTGGCCGACGCCGTGATTCCGGTGCCGGAGTTCATCGGCATCGGCGGCGAGAAAGACCTCAAACGCGTCGTCGACGAACTCGATGGCGTCATGCTCAAAGCCCGCCGCGGCGGCTACGACGGTCGAGGTAACACACCCGTCCAAGAGCCCGAAGATGCTGCGGCCGCCCTTGAGGAGTTGGGCGTCGACACGATGGCCGAATCGTTCGTCCCGTTCGCCCGCGAACTCTCGGTGATCGGCGTCAAGGGAGCCGACGAGGTGGCGACCTACCCCGTCACCGAGACGATCCACGAGGACGAAATCCTCCGAGCCAGCGTCTCGCCGGCCCGAACCGACGACGGAACGCTCGCCCAAGCCCGAGAAGTTGCGACCGATGTTCTCGAATTTCTCGACGGCTGGGGCGTCTACGGGATCGAACTGTTCGAGACCGAAGACGGCGAGATTCTGGTCAACGAGATCGCTCCGCGGCCCCACAACTCCGGCCATTGGACCATCGAGGGCGCACAGACCTCACAGTTCGAGAACCACGTCCGGGCGGTTCTTGGCTGGCCGCTTGGTCCGACGGAGATTCGAGAGCCGACCGTCTCGGCCAACATTCTGGGCGACGTCGACGAACCTTCGGAGGCGACGCTGTATAATGTCGACTCAGTTCTCGACGCGCCGAACGCCCACATGCACTGGTACGGCAAAAAACAGGCTCGGCCGCTCCGCAAAATGGGCCATATTACGGTTACCGATCCGGAGGTCGACGCCGACGAGGCCACTGAAGCCGATTTCGACGCGTTGGTCGACCGCACCGAATCGCTCCGTGATGGACTCACGTTTGTCGACGGCGACAGCGAATAGACCGTCGAGAACAAAACGTCGTAGGAACCGCCTACCAATTATACCATACTAATAACCAATGACTACCGCACCCGAAGTCCAAGACCTGATCGACCGACTCGAAGCCGAAGCCGCAGCCGAGCACAATCCAGCCACCACACCCGACGTAGGAATCATCATGGGCTCGGATTCGGATCTCGATGTGATGGCCGGAGCCTACGAAGCCCTCGAAGAACTCGGCTTCGCCGAACAGACCGATTTCGAGAACCCACCCGAGAGCCGGTTTACCTTCGAGAGCTACGTCGTCTCGGCCCACCGAACGCCCGAGTTAATGTACGTCTACGGCGAGACCGCCGCCGCTCGCGGAATTGATGCAATTATCGCGGGCGCGGGCGGAAAATCCGCCGACCTGCCAAACATGACCGCCTCGATTGCCTACCCGATTCCCGTCATCGGGGTCCCAGTGCAAGAGAAGTCTGTCGACTCGGTGATCGGGATGCCGACTGGCGCACCGATTACGGCGGTCGACGCCGGGAAATCGTTCAATGCGGGACTGTCGGCTGGCCAGATTCTTTCGCGAGAACACGACGAAATTGAGGAGGCGCTGGTCGACTACCACGACTCGCTACAGGGCGGCGTCGGCGAGGTCTCGAAAGCGCTGCACGATCTGGGAATCGACGGCTTCCGCGAGCGCGAGGAGTAACGTACTGGCTACCGGCGTTCAGAACGCAGTGTCGTCAAAATGCAGCGTCGTCGACCAGCAGTTCGCTTCGGATGTAGGATTCGAGTTCCTCCCGGAGTAGCCCGACCGGCTCGTCGGTCCGGGTGGTTTGCTGGAGGTTGATCCCTTCGAGCGTGGCGCTGAGGAACTCCGCCGTCCGGTGAGGGTCGACCGATCTGAACACGCCCGCATCGATCCCAGTTTGGATGATTTCGGCGAGGTAGTCGACCAGATCGGCCGACATCTCGGTAAACTCCTCACGGAACGCTGGGTTCTGGATCGCCTGCGACCGCAGTTCGAGATAGGTGCCGATCCGCTCGCCGGCGTCCGGTGTTCCCTCCGGGGCGGGGTATTCGCCGAGCGAGATGGTGATATAGGCCTTCAGATCGCCGACCGGATCACCCGCGGATTCGATCCGATAGCCACGCTCGAAGTAGTCCCGCATATATTGGACGAACGACAGCAGAATGTCGTCTTTGCCGTCGAAATGGTGGTAGAACGTCGACTTGGTGAGATCCGACTCGTCGGCGATCCGCTGGATCGAGATGCCGGGATAGCCGTGTTTCTGTAGGGCGGCAAACGTCGCCATCATAATCGCCTCGTGGGTGTCGGCCGGCTCGCCGTCGAGCGGAGCCTCGTCACTCATTGGATGCTGGTTATCGATCAGGGAAAATATAGCTTGTTACTGGCCGAAAGAATCCTCATGCGATGTGGGCAGTTTCGGTTAGACAGTCGACTGACGGGTGTCTCACGTCGTTGAACAAGGAGTGTGGTGGCAGCCGACCAGTGGGCTGCCGGGTCGACTCGCGTGAGGTCCGCGAGCACAGCTACCGATGACTATCGATTAGACCGTACCGGGGATCCAAACGCCGGTTGGAATGAGTCCAGCCACGTACAGCAGTCCGATACCGAACGACCAGAGAACGATTGCCATCGCTGGTGGATCGATGTGGGTCCGGCCGTGGGCATAGAAGATTCGCTGGGTGAGTTCACCGAGGATCGCCGCGACGAACCCGAGCCCACCGGCGATAAGCAGCCCAGCGGTGACCGAAAGCCCGGCAAGGGCTGCGTCACCGGAGGCGGTTACCGCGAGGAAGACCGTCGACCCAGCCAGCGTGATGTGGTGGGTAACCGGGAAGTTCTCGACGCCGAGATTCAAGAACAGTAGCGAGGCGGCACTGATACCGAATCCGAGGAACGGACTCCCGGTTCGGAACGCGAGATAGCCGGAGACAAGTCCCGCGACGACACCGATTGCACCGACCTCGGCCCATTTGTACTGCTGGGGAAGCCACGGCTCGGTTGCGAGCCAGTTGTGCTGTGCCGCACCGCCGTTTTCGACTGCTCCACCGTCGGTTGCGACGTCACTACCGGTGGTCGTGTCGCTGACCGTCTCTCCGCGCTCGAACGGACCCATATCCAACAGCCCGCTGCCACTTGTTTTACCGATGAGTGCGTAGCCGAACACCGCACGGTGGACGAACGCGCTGATCACGATACTTACCGGGATCGGGTCGACAGTGATCAGGAGATTTCGAGACAGTTGTTCGATGGCGATACCGAGCATGCCGAAGACACCACCGACAGCCAGCACATCGGGTTTGTTACCGAGGGCAAAACCGATGTCCTTGGCGTTGTGGTAGTCGAAGCCCGACTCCATATAGCCCTTTTTGGCTGCGTAGGCCGCGGCTGCGGCCCCACCCGCAAAGGAGATGTGAGGGCCGAGCACGTGGCCGAAGCCGATCCCGACGAGGTCGACCGAGCCCTCGGGGGCGACGCCGACGATGTTGGCAGCCGCACCGGCAACCACAAGCAGGCCAGTGAGCACGAATGCCGGCAGCGCACCGATGGCTGCACCGAACGCGCCGCCAGCGAACGCGCCGACCCAGATCGACGGTTCGCCGAGGACGCTCGCCACGTCGCCGAACGAGCCGCCGAACGCCTGTAGGGCGAGTTCGGGTGCGAGTTCAGCAGGCATCCACGATCACCGCCTTCGTTCGTCGGGTGGTCGACTGGCTGCTGTCTGTCGTTGCTGTGCTGGATTCGCCGCTACCGTCGCGGAACGCACCACACCGTGGGTCAGACCCTACCGATATCGTGGCTCCGTTGACTGGATTCCGTCTCATGTATTCTCTATCCGCGTCTCGAACGAACGTTCGTTTTATTATTAATGTGTTGGTTTTTCCTGAATGAAGGTCAGTTCGGCAAAGCGCGGTCGAAACCAGCGTGTCGACAATCGAACAGTTCGCCCAGCCGTTGGCCAATTGGTGAGTTCTGCACTGGATCAGCTGTTTGGCTGACCATACCGCCCGTGGCGGCCGGTCAAAAATCAACGCTTATGAGGGGCGGGTTCAAACCTTCGGACGTTACGGAGAACCCGGAATGTCATGGATAGCAATCGGGGCATTGGCGCTCGTCGGTATCGCCATCCCACTCGCGATGATGGCGGTGTCGGCGCTCCTGCGTCCAAGTGTCCCCGAACAAGGCAAGACTACAACCTACGAGAGCGGTGAGATCCCGACCGGCTCGGGGCGCGTCCAGCTTAATATTCAGTATTACATGGTCGCGCTGCTGTTCGTCGTCTTCGATATCGAGACGGTGATGATCTTCCCGTGGGCGGTCATGTACCGCAGCGCACTCGAAGCGGGCGTCCCGCTATCGCAGGCGCTGGCCCCAATGCTGCTGTTCGTTGGGATCCTCGTCATCGGTCTCGTATGGGCGTGGCGCATCGGTGCAGTCGAGTGGACACGGAGTCTGCGTGCCGCCTCGCGAAAGACAGAGAGACAGAACACATGAGTAGCGACAACCAACAACCATTCGTCACCGACGACAGTGCGAACGTAGCAACAGACACCCGCGAGGCACGGCTTGCGGGCCAAGACGACCGATTCAACTCCCGACTGCGGGAGGCGTTCGGCTCCTCGCCGTTCATCCTCACCAAGTTCGATAAGTTCATGAACTGGGTGCGTGGCTCCTCGATGTTCATGCTCCAGTTCGGGATCGCCTGCTGCAGCATCGAGATGATGCACACCTATGCGGTCAAACACGATCTTGACCGCTTCGGTGCTGGCGTCCCGCGTGCCTCGCCGCGACAGGCTGACGTAATCATCATCCCCGGGACAATCGTCTCGAAGTTCGCCCCGCGGATGAAACGCGTCTACGACCAGATGCCGGAACCGAAGTTCGTCGTTGGGATGGGCTCCTGTACGATCTCAGGCGGTCCGTTCCAAGAGGGGTACAACGTCGTCAAAGGCGCAGAAGAGGTCATCCCGGTCGACATCCACGTCCCGGGCTGTCCGCCACGCCCTGAAGCGTTGATCTACGGCGTCGCCAAACTGCAGGAGCGAATCGCCAACGGCGAGTCCGCGCCTGTCGTGGTCAAACCCTACGAGTTAGAGCAGTTCGGCGACCTCGAACAGGACGAAATCGTCGACCAGCTCTCGAAGGAAATCGACGTCGACGATCTCGTCATGCGGTACAACTGGGCTGATTCACCATGAGCATGGAATTTCCCGATACGTCAGGCGTTGCCGAACAGACGCCCGAGGAGATCGAAGCGCTGCTCGGCGATCTCGTGATCGGCCGCGACGATCACCTCAACGCCCCCGGCTTCGTCATCAAACCCGACACCGTCGTCGACACACTCAGTCGACTGCGCGACGACGCGGGCTTCGACCACCTCTCGTGTGTCACCGCCCAGGAGTACGAAGATCGGTTCGAATCGATCTACCACCTCACAAAGTTCGGTGACCGAACCCAAGAGGTCTCCATTGTCGTGCCTGCGGACAAGGAAAACCCCGTCAGCCAGTCGGCAAACGAGGTCTTCCGCACCGCAGACTGGCACGAACGCGAAGCCTACGACCTAGTAGGCATCGAGTACGAGGAGCATCCCGACCACCGTCGCATTCTGCTCCCTGAAACGTGGCAGGGCCACCCACTCGGCATGGACTACGATCAGGACCAGCCACAGGTCGTCCCACTGCGAGAACACGCCAACCCGCTGCTCGAAGACCAGAAGGCCGAGGCCGAAAGCGACGGCGACACCGAGACGATGTTCCTCAACATCGGCCCGCACCATCCGGCGACTCACGGTGTCCTGCACATCAAAACCGTCCTCGACGGCGAACAGGTCGTCGACCTCGAACCCGATATCGGCTACCTCCATCGCTGTGAGGAGCAGGTCTGTCAGAACAGCACCTACCGCTACCAGATCATGCCCTACCCCGACCGGTGGGACTACATCTCGGCTGGCCTGCTCAACGAGTGGGCCTACGCGCGCGCCGCGGAGGACATGGCTGATATCGAGGTGCCGGAGTACGCCCAGATCATCCGAACGATGGGCGCAGAACTGTGTCGCATGGCGGCACACTTCCTCGCACTGGGGACGTTCGCCCTCGACATCTACGGCGACTTCACCGCCATCTTCATGTACTCGATCCGCGACCGAGAGCGTGTCCAGAACATTCTGGAAGACCTCACCGGTCAGCGGCTGATGTTCAACTACTTCCGACTCGGTGGCGTCGTCTGGGATCTGCCAGAACCCCGTGAGGAGTTCTTCGAGAACACGCGGGACTTCCTCGACGAACTCCCGACCGCCCTCGAAGAGTACCACGACATGATCACCTCCAACGAGATCCTGCAGATGCGGACCGTTGGAACCGGCGTCCTGCCGAAAGACGTCGCCAAAAGCTACGGCGCGACCGGCCCGGTCGCCCGTGGCTCGGGGATCGACTACGACCTTCGGCGTGACGACCCATACGGCTACTACGACAAACTCGACTGGGACGTTGCGGTCGAAGACGGCTGTGACAACTACAGTCGACTGCTCGTGCGCATGCGTGAGGTCGAAGAGTCGGCCAAGATCGTCGAACAGTGTATCGACCTGCTCGAAGAATGGCCCGAAGACGAGCGCAATATTCAGGCCAACGTTCCACGGACGATCAAGCCCGACGACGACACGGAGATCTACCGGGCTGTCGAAGGTGCGAAAGGCGAGCTCGGGATCTACATGCGTGCGGATGGCACCGAAAAGCCAGCCCGATTCAAGATCCGGAGTCCGTGTTTCTCGAACCTCCAGACACTGCCCGAGATGTCGAACGGCGAGTACGTCCCTGACGCAATCGCCAGCCTCGGTAGCCTCGACATCGTGCTCGGCGAGGTGGATCGGTAATGGTGGGTCCACTACAGAGCGAAGTAGTGCTGCTCCCCGAACGGATCGCCAACCTGCTCGGATTGGGTGGCACACTCGGCGAAGTTGTCGGCGCGCTGATCGGCGCGTTCATCGTCGGCAACATCATGCTCGCGTTCACCGGCGTCGCCGGTCCGTGGGCCAAACGAAAGATTACGGCGGCGTTCACAGACCGGATCGCAGTCAACCGGATTGGGCCATTTGGCTTACTTATCATCGTCGCTGACTCGGTGCGCCTGCTCTCGAAAGAGCTGATTATCCCGGACGGCGCGGACCGACCGTCCTACGATCTCGCACCGATTATTCTGCCTGCCTCTGCACTGCTCGGCTTTTCAGTAATTCCGATGGGCAGTGGGATTCAGCTTGCAGACCCCGAGGCTGGGCTTGCACTGGTGTTCGCCTTCGCCTCAATCGCCTCCATTGCACTGATTATGGGTGGCTACGCATCGAACAACAAGTACTCGCTGATGGGCGGGCTGCGTGCGGTCGCCCAGAATATCGCCTACGAGATTCCGCTGATCGTCACCGCGATGTCGGTCGTCGTCTTCGCTGGCTCGCTGCAGATGAGTACCATCGTCGCCGAACAGACGTCGACGCTCATCTCCCTTGGAGGGATCTCGATTCCGGCGTGGTACGCGTTCGTCAACCCGTTCGCGTTCGTGCTGTTTCTGGTGGCGAACATGGCCGAGATCGGTCGGAACCCCTTCGACATTCCGGAGGCTCCGACCGAGATCGTCGCTGGCTACCAGACCGAGTACTCCTCAGTGTATTTCGTGCTGTTCTACCTCGGGGAGTTCCTCCACGTCTTCCTCGGTGGCGCAATCATGGCGACGATCTTCCTTGGCGGACCGGCCGGGCCGGTCCTGCCGGGCTTCGTTTGGTTCGTCATCAAGATCTGGGCGTTCTTCCTGTTCACCCAGTGGTGCCGCTCGGCGCTGCCCCGCGTTCGTATCGACCAGTTGATCGAAATCGGTTGGAAAGGAATGTTGGTGCTCTCGTTCGCTAACTTGGTGCTCACGGCCATTATCGTGGGAGTGATCGCATAATGATCGGACTACTCAAAGGCATGGCAACGACGATGAAACACGCTCTCGACGGCAAGACGTTTACCGTCGAGTATCCCGAGACCGCACCCGAAGTCAGCCCGCGGTTCCGGGGTGTCCACAAGTTCAGCCAAGAGCGCTGTATCTGGTGTCGACAGTGCGAGAACGTCTGTCCGAACGATACGATTCAGATCGTGATGGACGACCAGCGCAACGGCGAGCAGTACAACCTCCATATCGGCCAGTGCATTTATTGCCGACTCTGTGAGGAAGTCTGTCCCGTCGACGCCATTCTACTGACTCAGAACTTCGAGTTCACGGCCGACACCAAAGACGAGTTCGTCTACAACAAAGAACAGCTCAAGAACGTGCCGTGGTACAAGGGGATCGACCCCCTCAACTCGCGCAACCCAGACCGGGGTGCGTGGATCGGCGAGGGCGACGGCGAAGTCGACTATCAGTAGTCGAATCGTTCTCGAAATCTTCAAAGGGATACCTTAAGCATACACATACAATGGTTTATGAGACAATTGCGTTCGCGCTGTTTGCCCTCATGACAGTGGGCTTCAGCCTGGGTGTCGTCCTTGCCGATGACGTGTTTCACGCGTCGTTGCTGTTGGGCGGGGCCCTGTTGAGCGTCGCGGTACATTACGTACTGCTGCAAGCAGAGTTCCTTGCAGCGATGCAGATCCTCGTCTACGTTGGCGGGGTTCTCATTCTGATTACGTTCGCCGTGATGCTGACGCGAACCGACACAGAGACGGAGGTGAGTAACGTATGACCGACGACAAACCGGGATCGTCACGCAAACCCGGTCTTGCGGCAGTCGCGCTGTTCGGCGTTCTCGCTGCGATAATTTTGAGTTCAGCGAGCGGGTTTGCCCCAGCCACGGGGTTCCCCGCGGGCGAATCAATCGTCCACAACATCGGCTATGCGCTGTTCGATATCGAACTCGGCGAGATCGCCTCGGAAGGCTTCCTCGCCGCGTTCCTGATTATCGCGCTTGCGCTGGATGTCGCACTCGACAGTGCGATCTACCTCGCAAAGCAGGAAGACGAGGGCACGATCATCTCGGCGCTGACCGACGGTGGCCGCGATGTTTCGGGAAACATCGACAACAACCGCGGAGGTGACTCCTGATGGTAGTCGCCATGGAGTACTATCTCCTGTTGTCGTCGGCAATCTTCTGTATCGGTCTGTTCGGCGTGCTGACTCGGCGGAACGCGCTGTACTTCCTGATGTCGGTCGAGCTGATGTTGAACGCAGCCAACATCAACCTGATCGCCTTTTCGTTCTACTGGGGGAACCTCACCGGCCAAACGTTCGCGCTGTTCGCCATCGCGCTGGCGGCCGCGGAGGTCGCAGTCGGTATCGGGATCATCCTGACGCTGTACCGGAACTTCGGAGACGTCGACGTGATGAAAGCCGCAACAATGAGGTGGTAAATAGATGGTATCCGCATCCGCATACGTTCCGGCAATCGTTCTGTTGCCGTTCGTCTCGTTTATCGTCGCACTGTTCGGTGGCAAATACCTCCCCAAGCGGGGGGCCTACGGCGGAATCGCTGCGACCGCGGGAGCGTTCCTGCTGTCGCTGTGGGTTCTCGTCTCGGTCCGCAACGGCGCAGCGTTCCAAGAGACCTACTACACGTGGGCAAGTGGTGTCGGCGGTCAAGCCTGGACCCTCGAGTTCGGCGCGCTGATCGACCCGCTGTCGTCGCTCATGCTCGTCATCGTGGCGCTGATCGCGACGCTCGTCCACGTCTTCAGTCTCGGCTACATGAACGACGAGGGCGAACGCGACCTGCCGCGCTACTACGCCGGACTCGGCCTATTTACGGCCAGTATGCTCGGCTTCGTCATCGCGGACAACCTGCTGATGGCGTTCATGTTCTTCGAGCTCGTGGGGCTGTGTTCGTTCCTGCTGATCGGCTTCCACTTCCGCGAGCCCGGCCCGCCGTCGGCCGCCAAGAAGGCGTTCCTCGTCACCCGCTTCGGTGACTACTTCTTCCTCGTCGGCGTCGTCGCCGTCTTTACGACGTTCGGGACCGCAGCCTTCTCCGGTGCCGAATCGTTCCCGGCACTCGCCGAGGCCGCACTCGCAGGAACCGTCGACGTCTGGACACCCGGCAACCTCGGTGTCATGACATGGTTCACTGTCATTGGCCTGCTCGTCTTGGGCGGGGTCATCGGCAAATCCGCACAGTTCCCACTGCACACGTGGCTGCCTGACGCGATGGAGGGTCCGACCCCCGTCTCGGCACTGATCCACGCGGCGACGATGGTCGCGGCTGGCGTCTATCTCGTTGCCCGGATGTACGGCTTCTACGTGCTGACGCCGACGACAATGGGCATTATCGCCCTCGTCGGGGGATTCACCGCCCTGTTCGCGGCGACGATGGGCGTCGTCAAAAAGGAACTCAAACAGGTACTCGCCTACTCGACGATCTCACAGTACGGCTATATGATGCTCGCCCTCGGGTCGGGCGGCTACGTGGCCGCAGTCTTCCACCTGACCACTCACGCCTTCTTCAAGGCACTGCTGTTCTTGGGTGCTGGCTCGGTCATCATCGCCATGCACCACAACGAGAACATGTGGGATATGGGTGGCCTCAAAAACAAGATGCCAGTCACCTACTGGACGTTCCTCGCGGGCTCGCTCGCGCTGGCAGGCATCTTCCCGTTCGCAGGCTTCTGGTCGAAAGACGAGATCCTCTACGAGGCACTGATTCACGGCCTCAACGAGCCGCTCATCTTAGTGGGCTACGTCTTCGGTCTGCTCGCGGTGCCAGTCACTGCGTTCTACACCTTCCGGATGGTGTTCCTCACCTTCCACGGCAACGCACGCACTGAACTCGCTCGGAACCCCGAGCCGGTTCGCTGGAACGTCAAAGGACCGCTGTCGGTCCTCGGCGTGCTCGCCGCGGTCACTGGCATCATCAACATGGTGCCGGTCCAGAAGGTCCTCGGTATCGAGGGCATCGACTACCTCCACCTGTGGCTCGACAACGAGTGGGGCGGCATCGAGGGGCTTTCGTCGCACCACTACGCCGACATCGGCCCGTACAGTAGCAGCTACCTGTTCGGCGGCGAAGTCGGCACTGTCGTTGCTGGTGCGGCCGTCTCGCTTGGCCTCGCGGTCGCTGGCCTGCTGCTGGCATGGAAACTCTACAACGTTGCCGAGCCGGTCGAACACACCGACAAACTCGGCGGCGCAAAATCGCTGCTGTACAACAACTACTACCAAGACGAGTTCCAGATCTGGCTGGCCAACCGCACCCGAGGCGTCTCAGGTGGGGCCGACACCTTCGATCAGGGCGTCGTCGACGGCGTCGTCAACGGCGTCTCGTCGGTCAGCCTCCTGAGCGGTGACCGGATCAAACGCATCCAGACCGGGATCGTCGGCAACTACGCGCTGCTGCTCACGGTGAGCCTGACGGCGCTACTTGTTGCCTTCGCACTCTTGGGAGGGTGGTTCTGATGATTATTGAAGCACTACTCGCATTCACGTTCGCCGCCGCATTGCTCGTCATGGCCGTTCCGGACAAGTACGCCCACAAACTGGCCTTCGGGCTCAGTCTGGGGCCTATCGCCGGGGCGCTCTACATGTGGTCGAACTTCGAGGCCGGTGGCAACGCGCTCACCGGCGGCGATATCGCCTTCGAGACGATGGTTCCGTGGTTCGAAGCCGGGGGCTACACACTGCAGTGGTTCGTCGGCGTCGACGGGATTAGCCTGCCGCTGGTCATCCTGACGACGTTCCTCACGACGCTGGCAATCGTCAGCGCGTGGACGCCGATTGACGAGCGACAGAGCCAGTTCTACGGGCTGATGCTCCTGATGGAGGCCAACCTGATTGGCGTCTTTACCGCGCTGGACTTCTTCGTCTGGTTCGTCTTCTGGGAGGCCGTGTTGGTCCCGATGTACTTCCTCATCGGCGTCTGGGGCGGTCCACGCCGGAAGTACGCCGCGATCAAGTTCTTCGTCTACACCAACATCGCCTCGCTTGTCATGTTCATCGGCTTCATGACGTTGGTGTTCTCCCTGCCAGTGTCGACGTTCGGCCTGCCGGAGATCACCCAGTCGCTTGCAGCGGGTGAACTCACAGGCTTCTACGGACTGCCCGCAGAAACGCTGGCGTTGGTCGCCTTCGCGGCGATCTTCATCGGCTTTGCGGTCAAGGTACCGGTCGTCCCGGTCCACACGTGGCTGCCGGACGCTCACGTTGAAGCCCCGACACCGGTCTCCGTCATGTTGGCTGGCGTGCTCCTGAAGATGGGGACCTACGCCATGCTCCGGTTCAACTTTACCATGTTACCTGAGCAGGCAAGCACGTTTGCGATCCCGATTGCGATCATCGCGGTCGTCTCGGTGATCTACGGCGCAATGTTAGCACTCGCCCAGACGGACCTCAAGCGGATCGTCGCCTACTCCTCAGTGTCGTCGATGGGCTACGTCATCCTCGGACTCATTGCGTTCACCGAGTTCGGCATGGGTGGCGCGACGTTCCAGATGGTCGCCCACGGCCTCATCTCGGGGCTGATGTTCATGGCGGTCGGCGTCATCTACAACGCGACCCACACCCGAATCGTCGGCGACATGTCCGGACTGGCTGACCGAATGCCGGTTGCGGTCTGGATTCTCGTGGCCGGCGCGTTCGCCTACATGGGACTGCCGCTGATGGCTGGCTTCGCCGGGGAGTTCTTCATCTTCGTTGGCTCCTTCGGCTCTACGGCCCTGCCGTACGCACCGATCTTCACGGCACTGGCGATGTTCGGCATCGTCATCGTCGCCGGCTACCTCCTGCTGGCGATGCAGGACACGCTGTTCGGCCCGTTCCGACTTGAGACCGACTACGAGATCGGTCGCGCGCCGTTCCACGACGTCGCACCGCTCGTGGTGCTGCTCGGGGCGATCATCCTGCTCGGCGTCGCACCCTCGTTGTTCTTCGATATGATACTCGATGCAACCGTTCCGATCCTTGAGTTGACTGGAGGTGGGCTCTAATGAGCACGCTCCTACAGACCGAACCGACGAACTGGCTGTACGCTATCTGGTCGCTCCAGCCGACGGTGATTCTGGCAGTGACCGCACTGCTGGTGTTGGCCATCGACAGTCTCTGGCCGGATGCCCGCTCGAACACGACGCTGGCTATCACTGCAGCAGCCGGAACGCTCCTCTCGGTGGGCGTCACAGTCTGGTATCTCGTCGCAGGCACTGGTCAAGGCGCAACCGGTGGTGCGATCAGCCTGTTCAGTGATGCCATCGTCGTCGACGGGATGGGGCTGTTCTTCACGGCCATCTTCACCAGCGTCGCCGCCTTGGTCGTCGTCGCGAGCTACGACTACCTCGAAGACGACGAGAACCCGGCGGCGTTCTACTCGCTGCTGCTGTTTGCGACGACCGCGATGTCGATCATGGCAGTCTCGAACTCGCTGTCGACCGTCTTCATCAGCCTCGAGATGGCCTCGCTGCCATCCTACGCGTTGGTCGCCTACCTCAAGACCAACCGTGGGAGCGTCGAAGCAGGCCTGAAATACTTCCTGATCGGCGCGCTGTCGGCAGCGGTCTTCGCGTTCGGTATTAGCCTCGTCTACGGGGCAACCGGGACGCTCCTGCTGCCGGAGATTGCGGCCCAGATCGGTGGCGTCGGTGACCTCCAAGGAATCCTCGGCGTGGGGATTCTGATGGTCGCCGGTGGCTTCCTGTTCAAGACGGCCTCGGTGCCGTTCCACTTCTGGGCACCCGAAGCCTACGAGGGCGCACCCGCACCCGTGAGTGCGTTCCTCTCGTCGGCCTCGAAGGCTGCCGGATTTGTGGTGGCGTTCCGCGTGTTCGCAGTTGCGTTCATGCCTGCGCTCGATATCGCGATCAACTGGGCGCTGCTGTTCGGGATTCTCGCAGTCGTCACGATGACACTCGGGAACTTCGCTGCCGCGACCCAGACGAACGTCAAGCGCATGCTGGCGTACTCCTCGATTGGACAGGCTGGCTACGCGCTGATCGGCCTCGCAGCCATTACGGCCGGTGCGAACGAGGCTAACGCCGCAGTCATGGGCGCAGCGATGGCCCACCTGCTGGTCTATGGCTTCATGAACACGGGCGCGTTCCTGTTTATCGCCATGGTCGAATACTGGGGCGTCGGCCGTACCTTCGAGGACTACGCTGGACTCGGACGAAAGGCACCGATGGCCTCGATGGCGATGGCTGTCTTCATGTTCAGTCTGGCTGGCCTGCCGGTGGCTGGTGGATTCTTCTCGAAGTACTTCCTGTTCGCCAGTGCAATCGACGCCGGCTTCTGGTGGCTCGCGGCGGTCGGTGCGGTCACCAGTGCGCTGTCGCTGTTCTACTACAGCCGCGTCGTCAAGGCGCTGTGGATCGAGGAGCCAAACGGAAACCTCGACGCACTCGACAGCAAGCCAACCGGCTTGTATGCCGCAGTCATCGTCGCTGGCGTGATCACCGTGCTACTGCTGCCCGGCTTCGGTCCGGTCATCGAGACCGCACAGACAGCTGCTGGCGCACTGTTCGCCTAATCAGCAGCCACTGTTTTTCGCTGTCGACCCTCTTGAATAGCGACACGGCACCGTTTTCCCGGTCGACCACCTGTGGCTAGCTATGATGCGTCGGCTCGTTCTCGGTGATGGGGCACTCGGTCGGACCCTGATAGACCGTGCGGTCTCACAGCCGGGCGAGCTGTACGTCGTTACCGCCGACAGCGGCTGGGTGACGACGCTCCGGGACGACAGTATTGCGGCCGTCGAGGGCGATCCCGCCGATCCAACGCAGTACCCCTCAGCCGCCGATATCGTCGTCATCGCTGCCGATGATCCGGCACAAACCGAACGAATTACCGACACTGCCAGACAGCAGTTCCCCGACTCAATGCTGCTCGTCACTATCGGCGTGGATGCCACAGCCGCACAACGGCGTCGACTCGGGGAGGTGGCCGACACGGTGGTCGATCCCCGAGAAAAAATCACGGACCGAGTGATCGAGGCGACCGCACACACGCAGGGTGGTGGAATGGGGCTGCTGTTGTCGACGCTCCGGTCACTCTCCAAACCGCTGGCCGTGGTGGCTCACGACAACCCCGATCCGGACGCGATTGCGAGTGCGGTCGGGCTGGTTCGGATCGCCGAATCGGTCGGTGTCCCGGCCGAAGCCTGCTACTTCGGCGAGATTTCTCATCAAGAGAACCGTGCGCTGGTCAACCTCCTAGATCTCACGCTCCGGCCGGTCGACACCGATGTGTTCGATCCCGACGACTACGGTGCAATCGCGCTGGTCGACCACGCCCAGCCGGGTGTTAATGACAGCCTACCGCCGGAAACACCCGTCCAAATCGTCGTCGACCACCACCCAGCCCGGATGCCAATCGACACAACCGACAGATACGTCGACATTCGGCCGGACGTCGGCTCGACGAGCACGATTATCACCGAGTATTTCCGACGGCTTGGTATCTCGCCCGACCAACAGCTGTCGACGGCCCTGCTGTATGGAATTCAGACCGATACCAAACGGTTCACCAGGGAGGTCTCGGAGGCCGATTTCGAGGCCGCAGCTACCCTCACAGGAACCGCCAGCGAGGCCGATCTCGAACGGATCGAATCACCGAGCGTTACCCCGTCGGTCGTCGAAACGCTGGCCACCGCGATTCAGCGACGTGATGTCCGGGGATCAGCACTGGCAACGTGTGTCGGCGCGATCACCGACCGAGACGCCCTCGCTCAAGCCGCCGACGATCTGCTGGATATGGAGGGGATTTCGACGGTGCTCGTCTATGGCTACACCGAGGAGATGATCTATGTCTCGGGACGGACACGCGGCGGGACAGTCGACCTCGGCGAGACACTTCGGGAGGCGCTCGATCAGATCGGGAGTGCCGGTGGCCACGCGAACATGGCCGGCGCACAGCTCCCGCTCGGTATTCTGAATGACCTCTGTGAGAGCGATGAGCTCGCCGATGTCGTTCACGACCTGATCGCAGGGCGGTTTTTCGCCGCACTCGATGCGGCGACGGAGTCAGCCGAGTACATGATCAACCCACCGCTCGGCGGCTCGAAACAGTAGTCACTGCCTACTGCGACACAGGGTATGCCGACGAGTCGACCGTAGCTTTTTGCCCACGTTGGGCCAACACCAGCTATGGAGAGCAAGCCGCGGGTCAAGGAGTATATGACTCACGAAGTCTCGACGGTGTCGCCGGACGATTCGGTCGACGAAGTGACACGCCGGATCGTCGAAAGCGAGGGCCACAACGGGTTTCCGGTCTGTCGAGAGCTGACCGTCAAGGGGTTCGTGACCGCCCGAGATCTGCTTGCAGCCGACAGCGAGACGCCGATTTCGGCAGTGATGACTCCCGATATTCTGGTTGCCGATCCCGAAATGGCGGTGACCGATGCTGCTCGCGTAATTCTTCGGTCGGGGATTCAGAAGCTCCCGGTCGTCGACGACGAGGGTCGACTGATCGGTATTCTCTCGAACACCGATGTGGTCCGGAGCCAGATCGAACGCGTCACACCCGAGAAGGTGGGCAAACTCCGGCGGAGCCTCGAACAGATCCACAATGGGGTCGAACTCACCGAGGAGCGACGAACCGTTTCGCTGGCCGATCTCACACCGACACAGGAGCGCGTCTACGCCGACGAACTCGCCGGTCGACGCTACGAACTCGAACGGGGACTCGCCGAGCCGCTGGTCGTCATCGACAACACCGGAACAGCCGACACCGATACTCCCGAACTGTATCTCGCCGATGGCCACCATCGCGTGTTGGCCGCCGACAGTCTAGATATTCCTGAGATGGACGCCTACGTAATCGTCCTCAACGAGTCTGTCGACCTCGGGATCGCGAAGACAGCCAACAAACACGACCTGACGAGCATCGAAGACATCGCAATCGTCGATTACGCCCGCCACCCGCTCGTCGAGACGACCGAGCGGCTTCAGGAGTAGGTAATCACTAAGTCCGTGGCAGACAGCCTGCGAGTATGTACACTATTCACGCACACAGTTGGAGTGACAGATAGTGAGTACGGACGCCAGCGAGGAGCAACCGACGGTTATCGGCGTCGACGTCGGCGGTACCTTCACTGATGTCGTCCTGTTGGCCGACGGTGAACTGACGACACTGAAAGTACCGACCACCAAAGACCAAAGCAAGGGCGTTATGCAGGGCCTAACGCGGGCCTGTTCGGCCGCAGATATCGCCCCGAGTGAGATCGATGCGTTCAGCCACGCGATGACCGTCTCGGTCAACGCCTTGTTGGAGGAAAACGGCGCAAAAACGGCGCTGATTACCACCGAGGGGTTCCGGGATGTGCTCGAAATCGGTCGACAGGACCGCCCCGCACTTTACGATCTGAACGCCGACAAACCGACGCCACTCGTTCCCCGACGGCGACGGTTTGAACTCGGCGAACGGGCGACAACAGAGGGTATCGAACGGCCAGTCGACGACAGTGAGATCGACAGGCTCGTCGACACAATCGTCGACAGTGAAATTGAAAGCGTCGCCGTCTGTCTGCTTCATGCCTACGCCCATCCGGACAACGAAAAACGGGTCGCAGCGCGACTCCGTGAGCGGCTCGATGTTCCGGTGTCTGCCTCCCATGAGGTGCTGGCGGAGTTCCGCGAGTACGAACGGAGTTCGACGACAGTAGTCGACGCCTACGTCCGTCCGCCAATCGAACGCTATCTCTCACGACTCGAAGGGCGCGCCGTCGACGCTGGTGTGCCAACCCCACGTATTATGCAGTCCAACGGTGGCATCGCCGACAGCGAGACCGTCCGAAAGCGGGCAGTCACCACCGTTCTCTCCGGGCCCGCGGCGGGCGTTACCAGCGCGAGTGCGGTTGAAACCGACAAGGAGGGACTGATCACCTTCGATATGGGCGGTACCTCCAGCGATGTGAGTCTCGTCCGAGAGGGAGGCGCGGAGATCACAACCGACGCCAAAATCGGTGGTCGACCCATCGGCGTGCCGATGGTCGACGTCCATACGGTCGGCGCGGGCGGCGGCTCGATTGGGTGGGTCGACGCCGGTGGCGCGCTTCGGGTCGGCCCGGAGTCCGCCGGCGCGATGCCGGGACCCGCGGCCTACGGTCGCGGCGGCACCAAGCCGACGGTCACCGACGCCAACCTCGTGTTGGGGTATATCGGCGACGACGCCGAACTCGGCGGTGATCTTTCGCTGGATGCCGAGGCCGCACGGACAGCACTCGACTCGCTCGCAGCAGAGGCCGGGGTAGACGGCCCACTAGCTGCCGCCCGCGGTGTCTACCGAATTGCCAACGCCAACATGACACGGGCGATTCGGGCGGTCACGGTCGAACGCGGCCACGATCCACGCCAGTTTGGCCTCTGTGCGTTCGGCGGCGCTGGCCCGATGCACGCCGCGCAGATGGCCGAAACGCTCGGCGTCGACAGGGTAGTCGTCCCCTACGCCAGCGGCGTCCGGTCGGCGTTCGGCCTGCTGTCGGCCGACGAGAAACACGACGCGGCCCAAACAGTTCGAACACCGCTTTCGGCGGTCGACTCGGAGTTAATTGACGAGACGCTCTCGGAACTCCGGTCGGATGTGCTCTCTCGGCTGGGTTCTGGAGTCGACGAGACGGCGGCGAGAGTCGAGTATGCGGCTGATCTCCGCTACAGCGGCCAGAGCTTCGAACTCACCGTACCGATTTCGCGGCCGGTCGACATCGAGACGGTCGACTCGGCGTTCCACGCGGCTCACGAACAGAACTCGGGCTACCGAATGGACGATCCAGTCGAACTCGTCACGCTCCGGGCGACTGCAGTGGCCGAACGTGAGCCACCAGCAGTCGTCTACGAGCCGGAGGCACCGGCCCAGATTGGCCACCGGGAGGCGTTTTTCGACGACGAGTTTGTCGAGACACCGATCTACAACCGTGGTGAGATTGCGGTCGACCACTCGGTTGGGGGCCCAGCGATCATCGAGGCCGACGAGTCGACGACGGTTGTCCCACCTACCTGGACGGCGACCGTCAGTGCGGATGGGACACTCAGACTCAGACGGGAGGACTCTATATGACAGACACCACCGAAAGCTCCGATGTCGCCGAGGAGATTGATCCTGTGACGCTCGAAATCATGCGTAACCAGCTAGAGGGCGTCGCCGAGGAGATGGGACAAGTGCTAGTAGCCGGTGCCTACTCGCCGAATATCAAGGAGCGACGGGACTGTTCGACCGCGCTGTTCGACACCGAGGGTCGACTCATAGCCCAAGCCGAACACATACCGGTTCATCTGGGTGCGATGCCGGAGGCCGTCGAGGCGGTCCGCCAACAGGACCCACAGCCGGGCGATATCTGGCTGCTCAACGACCCGTTTGCCGGTGGTACCCATCTCCCAGATCTGACGATGGTCTCGCCGATAACGCTCGACGGTGAGCCAGTCGGCTACGCCGTCTCGCGGGCCCACCATGCCGATATCGGCGGGATGGTACCCGGAAGCATGCCTGCCGGGGCCAGAGAGATCTATCAGGAGGGAGTTCGGATTCCACCAGTCAGAATCGTTGCGGAGGGAGAACGGAACGAGGAACTGCTGTCGCTGCTGTTGGCGAACGTCCGCAACAGCGAGGAACGACGGGCCGATCTTCGTGCACAGATCGCCGCCAACGACCGGGCCGAACTGCGGCTCTCGGAGCTTCGAGACGACCACGGCACCGAGACACTCCGCGCGGCTTTCGACGCCGTCATCGACTATTCCCGAGAGCGCATGGAAGCCGCAATCGCGGAGCTTCCAACCGGTACGTTCGCCGCCGAAGACTTCCTCGAAGGCGACGGCATCACCGACGAGGATGTCCCAATTAGGGCGCGTATAACGATTCACAACAACTCTTTGACCGTCGACTTTACCGACACGGCCCCACAGGTCGACGGTAACGTCAACGCGCCGCGAGCGGTCACCAAAAGTGCAGTCTACTTCGTCGTCCGCGCGGTGACTGATCCTGATATACCACCGAACGAGGGCTGTTATCAGCCCGTTTCGGTTGAGATTCCGAGTGGAAGTCTCCTTGATCCGGAGCCACCTGCAGCCGTTGTGGGCGGCAACGTCGAGACCAGCCAGCGAGTAACTGATACGGTGCTGTCGGCGTTCGCGGAGGCAGTCCCCGACCAACTACCGGCACAGGGACAGGGGACGATGAACAACCTCACAATCGGAAGCCGGGATGGCGAAGGGTTCAGCTACTACGAGACGATTGGTGGTGGGTTCGGCGGTCGACCGACCAAAGATGGGATGGACGGCGTCCAAGTCGGGATGACGAACACGCTGAATACGCCGGTCGAGGCGCTTGAGGCCGAGTATCCGCTCCGGGTGACGCGCTACGCGCTGCGCCCTGACAGCGGCGGTCGTGGCCAGTATCGCGGCGGGCTTGGCATCGAACGCCGCATAACAACCGAGGTTCCAGCCACCGTGTCACTACTGACCGAGCGTCGACGCTACCCGCCTCGTGGCGTTGCTGGCGGCGAGGACGGCGCGTGTGGAACAAATTTGATCGATGGCGAGCCAGTGGGCGCGAAAACAACAGTTGAGGTCGACGCCGGAACCACAGTCACAGTTCGAACACCGGGTGGCGGCGGTCACGGGCCACCGAAAAAACGGGACGAGCAGTCGACGGCGACTGATGTTACCGATGGGAAACGGACCAAGTCGGTCGACCAAGAGCACACTGACGCCGAAGACGCCGAGTAGGCGGCGACTACTCCGATGTCTCGTCGGCGGGAACGGCTTCGGCCTGCCACTCGTCGACCAACTGTTCGGCGGCTTCGCGGTTTTCGACAACTTCGTACTCGTAGCCGCGTCCCTCGTTGGCCTGATACAGCCGGTCGAGTCGGACCGCAAACTGGTCGTCAGTGCGTCGACGGAGCCGGATGCTTGCGTTGTCGTCGGCGCGAGTCCACTCTTCGAGACCGTCTTCGGCTGTCGTCTGCTCCCAATCCATGCCGTATCAACGGGAGGCGGCTACACGTACGTTACGGAACGTACCTTTCATACTGTCTGCTGTAGACGGTTCCCGCTTGACCACCTAACGGTCGGGGTCAAGACGGGAACTTCCTACAGCAAACCGTATCAGTCGGACTGAGCGGTTGCAGCCAGCTGCTGTTCCTCACCGCCTTCGGCCGACCGAATGACCGTTCCACAGTTCGGACAGAGCGGGTAACCGAAATCGTCGTATCGGGTTGCAGTTGGAATGATGTTACAGGAGGGACACGCGTTCGCGGAGAGCCATTGGAAGGGCATACACCATCTGTTTTCGGTATCCTACCTAAGTAATCGGCCTCTAGCTTTTAAAGCGATGTTTCAGACACTGGTTTCGGTCGACACTGCTTTGGAGATGGCCGGACAGATACTGCCATGTCATCACATGCGGATCGATTGGCGGCCTGTCGACGGCGGCTTGCGGATGTCGACGCCGATGGGATCGTTTGTTTCCCGAGTCGAAATCTCGAATATCTCACCGGCTTCGCCGAGGAGCCAAGCGAGCGAGCACTGTTTTTGTTTCTGACGACCGATCACGAACCGGTGTTTTTCGTCCCCGAACTGGCCGCGCAACAAATTGAGGACCGAACTCCAGTCGACAGAATTCGAACGTGGAGCGACAGCGAGGGACCGACCGAACCGCTTGCAGAGTTGTGTTCGGAGCTTGGGCTCGACGGTGGCCACCTCCTTGTCGACGAGACGATGTGGGCGCGGTTTACCCAGCTGCTGGAGTCGATACTCCCGAATACGACGTTTGGACTGGCCGACGAGCTACTGGCTGAACTTCGGATACGGAAGGACAACGCCGAACTCGCCGCACTCCGCCGGGCTGCGACAGCTGCCGACACTGCAATGACGGCTGTTCGAGAGCTCGGCTCCGAGGCGGTCGGGATGACTGAAGCCGAACTCGCTAGCCGGATCGAAGCCGAACTCACCGCTGCTGGTGGGAAAGAACCTTCATTTGAGCTAATCGTCGGCTCGGGGGCCAACGGCGCAATGCCACACCACACCCATGGCGACCGTACCATCGAATCGGGCGACCCTGTGGTTCTGGATTTCGGAACCCGCGTCGACGGCTACCCCTCCGACCAAACCCGAACAGTTGTCTTCGACGGCGAGCCCAGCGAGGAGTTTAAAAGGGTCCACGATATCGTCAACCGGGCACAGCAGGCCGCTATCGAGACTGTTGAGCCGGGGATGACCGCAGGGAAGGTCGACGCGGCGGTCCGCGAGATCATCAGGGAGGCGGGCTACGGCGAGCAGTTCATCCACCGGACGGGCCACGGCGTCGGCCTTGATATTCACGAAGAACCACTGATCGTCGACGGTAGTGACCGCCTACTCGAACCACAGATGGTGTTTTCGGTGGAGCCGGGTGTATATCTCTCTGGCGAGTTCGGCGTCCGAATCGAGGATCTCGTGGTTGTAACTCAGGATGGCTGTGAGCGACTCAATACCACGTCGCGCGAGTGGCGTATATAACAATTAGTCAGCGACTACTCGTCTTCGTCGGCGTCGTCTTCTTCTTCTTCGTCGGTGGCCAGCAGTTCGGTTTCTTCGAGGACAGCTTCGACCTCGTCGACCGAGTACTGGTGGTAAGCTTCGTCCTCAACGGTGATCGTCGCCAGACCGAGTCCATCCGGTTCGAGCAGTTCATCTGTGGCATCCGACAGCGCGCCGAGTGCGAGTTCGATTCCCTCGTCGAGAGTCAGTTCCTCGGTGAATCCTTCTTCGAGGTATTCACGGATGTCGGCTCTGTTCTCGCCGATAGCCAGTGCTTTCCACTCGTAGGGCGTCCCCGACGGATCGGTCTCGAACAGTCGTGGCTCGCCGTTTTCGATGCCGCCGACCACCAGCGCAACCCCGAACGGTCGGGCACCGCCGATCTGGGTGTACTGCTGGATGTAGTCGGTAACCGTTTTGGTCAGCGTTTCGACGCCCATCGGCTCGCCGTAGCGGAGGTGTTCGACCTGTGCCTGTCGACGGGCGAAATCGATCAGTTGGCGGGCGTCAGCGACGTGGCCAGCCGAGGCGATGCCGACGTGGTCGTCGGCCTTGTGGAGCTTTTCGATGCTTTCGGGCTCCATAAGCGGCGAATGGCTACGTTTGTCTGCGAGCAGTACGACTCCGTCTGCGGTTCGGACGCCGATGGACGCCGAGCCGCGTTTGACTGCTTCGCGGGCGTATTCGACCTGGTAGAGTCGACCGTCCGGCGAGAAGATGGTGATGCCACGGTCGTACGCCTGCTGTTGGGATTGTCCCTGCATATAATCTCACTCGAAATCGAGTTCCGTCGCACTCACCAACCCCCTCGGCATCGATACCTCGACTGCCTCACCCCGTGAGACAGCAGCCCGACGGGCGTCCGCGAATACGACGTGTCTCTGCTCGAAATCTCCGGTCCGGCGTCCTAAATAGCTTTCCTCACAGGCTCGGACGGTCCCCGAAATCCCACGAACGACAACCCCGACCGGCTCGCCGTCGATTGCGTCGACACAGGCCACTGCGGCTCGCGCAGCGTCGGTTTCGCCCCGCCGGACACGGATGATCGTCTCTCCAACACCATCCTCGAACCGGAAATCGTACACCGTGAGGTCTGCATCGGCACTCCCCGGATCGCCCAGCAGGTTCCCCGCAGCATACCAGAGTTCCCGCTGGAAGGTCCCGCGGTCAATCTTTGCGTCGGGCGTCGACTCGATGTCGACCGCGAGATACCGCCACCGTGGCCGGATGTGTTTCGGGAGGTGTTTCATCGTGGCTCCTCCGGTTGGCTGTTGTCTGCAGTGTATCGGCCGCGTGTGACGCCCGGCTCGATGAACGAGTCGGCCGCTCGCTGCCTGTTGCGGGCCGCAAGCCGCTCCCACTCTTCGAGGCCGCTTTCGATCTGGGCGGCCGAAAACCCAATCTGCTCGCCGAGGGCGATCAGTTCCCGCGGGGCGCGAAGCCACAGATGGGTCGTCGCGCTCGCGCTGACAACGTATGGCGTGTCGTACTGGTCGACCAACTCACGGAGTTTGCGGAGTCCGCGGAGCGCTTGGACGCGCTGGCCGCCGCTGGATCGGAGGACGGGGCCGAAATCGAACTCGACGCGGACGCCGTGGGTTTTGGCGGCGCGGGCGAGTACGTGGTTGAAATTCCCGTCGCCAGCCATCGGTCGTGTGAGCACGTCGACCCGATCCTGTTCGACGGCGTACCGATTGAGTGCGTTCGTGCCGCCGCGGACCAAAAGCAGGGTACAGTCCCGTCGGAAGTTGCCTATCGATCCCGAGAGGCTGTCCGGACTGTCGGCCTCGACTTCGATTCCGGCAACGATGTCGACGCCATAGCGGTCGGCGATTGCCTCGGCGTCGTAGTCGGCGTCCCGCGTTCGGACAACGAGCCCATCGTAGCCGAGGCTCGCGGCCGTCTTCGCACAGCGGCTGACGGTGCTCGTCCCGTCGGGGTAGGCGGCGACCGCCTCGTACATACTCGTCATTGTCGTGTCGGTGGCTTTGTGGTTCCGGTTCGCTCTGCTCAATCGGCGTCTTCATCTCGGCTGGCCGGATCGCTGGTCGCCTGCTGGACGTCGACGGCGGCCCGATTCTCGGCGACGTCGTGAACCCGAACGATGTCGGCCCCACGCTCGGCGGCCAGCGCAGTGGCGGCGACAGTCGCATCGCGTCGATCATCGGGCGTCCGGTCGACGTGGTCGAACATCGATTTGTGGGAGTGACCGACCAAAATCGGACAGCCGAGGGCCCGGAACTCGTCGAGTCGACCGAGGAGTTCGAAGCTCTCGGCGGGGGTTTTGCCGAAGCCGAGTCCGGGGTCGACGATGATGCGTTCGCGGGGAATACCGGCTTTTTCGGCGAGAACGACACGCTCGTTGAGGGATCGGATCACGTCGTCGACGACGTCCTCGTAGTCGACGTCCCTATCGGGGACGACCGGCGTATCGATGGAGTGCATGACGATCACCGGCACCTCGCGGTCGGCAGCGAGGAACCGCATCTCGGGGTCTTCGAGTCCGGCGACATCGTTGAGGATGTCCGCCCCGGCATCGAGTGCGGCCTCGGCGACCGCCGCCTTCCGGGTGTCGACCGAGATCCAGACGTCGAGATCGGAGATGGCCTCGATGATTGGCACGACGCGTTCGATTTCCTCCTCGACAGGCACCGGATCGGCTCCCGGACGGGTACTTTCGCCCCCAATGTCGATGATGTCGGCACCTTCGTCGACCAGTTGTTTGGCTCCCGCAATGGCGGCCTCCGGGTCGAAAAACTCCCCGCCGTCGTGGAAGCTATTGGGCGTCACGTTGAGAATTCCCATGACTGCGGTCCCCTCGTCCCATGGATACGGCATATCGGGGTCGTTGCTGTCTGTTCGTTCGGCAAGCCCAACTTGTCGACGGATTTCGTCGGCAATGCCCGCAAGGCCGAACGGCTGGCTATCGAGTGTCGCCGTGAGTTGACGGAACTGGGCGAGAGTACCCATCAGAACGACGTCGTGGAGTTCGCCCGCGGCGGTGACACCAGAGGTGCCACAACTCCCACCGAGCGACCGGAGTTCTCGGTCGAGGATCGTCGCCTGTCGACCTTCGACTGCCATCGTCGCTACGCGGTGGACCGCTCGCTCGGCTTCGGTGTCGGTTTCCCACTCAGTCACGTGGGCCTTTGACAGCACGTCTCTGGCAGTCTGGCTGTCGTCGACGCGCTTCGGAACTCCTCGCCGTGTCATCGTCGTCCGAGCCTCGCCGACCGCGAACAGCGAACCAGTGACGAGCAAACAGTCGTCGGGGCCAGCACGCTCCTTGGCTTGCTCGAAGGCCTCGGCGACCGACGAGCCAGCAGCCACATCGTCGACACCGGTGCTTTCGAAAACTTTGGCGAGCACGGCGGGGTCCTCGGCGCGTTCGAGATTCGGTCGACAGGTGATGACAGAGTCGGCAGTCGGCAGCGTTTCGATCATTTCACGGTGAGATTTGTCGTGCATCGCGCCGAAGACGAGATGCAAGTCGTCGTAGTCAAACGTCGACAGCGTCTCGGCCAGCGTCGCGGTCGCCTCGGGGTTGTGTGCGCCGTCGAGTACGACAAGCGGCTCCTCGCGCATGACCTCGAACCGACCGGGCCAGTGGGCGTTGCGGAGTCCACGATGGATCGTCTCAGCACTGACGTCGACTGTGTCATTGTCGACCGCCCCAAAGAGTTGGCTGGCCAGCGTCGTGGCGATCCCGGCGTTGAGTGCCTGATGTTCGCCGAGCAGTGGGAACCGGACGTCGAGACCGCCGGTGCCAACAGTCGAGGCGAGGCCGCCAGTGCCATTGGTCGGGTCAAGGCCGCCGTCGACCGGGAGTTCGATCCGCGCACCGGCTTCGGTGTGATTGACTCGACCCTCGTAGCTGACGGTGACATCCGAGGGCTCGCCGCCAGCCGTGCCGACGGTCAGCAGTTCGCCAGCCTCCCCACGGATGACGTCGCGGGCTTCACCGGTCGCACCGGTGACCAGTGGTGTCCCGCCGCCGGGAGCGACTTTGGCTTTCGTGGTGGCAATTTCTTCGATGGTATCGCCGAGAACCGAGGTGTGTTCGAGCGTGACTGTGGTTACACAGCTCGCGATTGGGTCGACCACGCTCGTGGCGTCGTACTCGCCGCCGAGGCCGACTTCGAGAACCGCGACGTCGACGTCTTCGCGGTCGAAATACCAGATCCCCATCATCGTGATGACCTCGAAGAAGGTTAGCGGCTCGCCGTCTGCGGCGCGGTCGACCAGCCACGGTTTGGTCCGTTCGATGAACTCGGTGATCGCACTGGCGGTAATCGGTCGGCCGTCGACCTGAACCCGTTCGTCCAGCGAGACCAGATGCGGTGAGCTATACAGCCCGACCGACAGCCCGCTCTCCCGGAGGATCGATTCGACCATCTTCGCCGTGCTGCCCTTCCCGTTCGAGCCCGCGATCTGGACGAACGGGATGTCAGCGCCCGGCTCGTTGAGTTCCGCTCTGAGATCAGCGATAGCGTCGGTACCGGGGCGAACCGAGAAACGGCGGAGGTCGAAAAGAAAGTTAGCCGCCTCGTAATACTCCATACTCCAGCATCCAACTGCCGCTGGTTATCTGCTTCGGTGCTCGGTGACCAGCACCGCGATCAACTGTACGACAAGTCTCGAAGGAACCACCGATCCAATCACCGATTCACGGAGCGATACGGCAGGAGCGGCGGTCGGGCAGTGAACGCTTTTGTAGTCTCCCGTGTGTCGTAGTAGTATGGATCTGCCAGCCGGAGAGGTGTCGTCGACGCCAATCGAATACGAGCCCGTCAGCGTCAAAGACGTGCTCGTCGAGATGAAAGACACCGCCGAGCTGTTGATCGATCTCGCCTACTCGGCAGTGCTCCACCAGAGCGACGAGATCGCCACCGAAGTGCTCCGCTTGGAGCAGAAAATGGACGTCCTCGAAATCCGAGCCCAGATGAGCCTCCTGATGGCCGCCCGAAGCCCGTCGGACGCCGAGGCGCTCGCCCCGGTGTTGAGCATCGTCAACGCGGCCGACCAGATCAGCGACGCCGCCGGGGATATCGCCAAAATCGTCCTCGAAGACATCGGGCTGCCGGAGGCGATGCGGGCGGCACTCCCCGAAGCCGTCGAGACGCTGGTTCGGGGCGTCGTCGACGCCGAGTCGGCGTACGCCAACCGGAGGCTCGGGGATATCGATCTCGAATCCGAAACCGGCGTTCGGGTGATCGCGCTCCGCCGGGGCGACGACTGGCTGCTGAACCCCGGTCCGGACACCGTGGTCTGTGCCGGCGATATCGCGCTCCTCCGCGGTCCCGAAGCCGAAATCGGGGGTGTCTACGAGACGCTGAGTGCGACACCGTACGATCCCGTCGTGCCGGAGGCCCCCGAACTCGATGATCTCGAACGCGCCGTCGACACCATCGTCCACATGAAGAACCTCTCGGAACTCGCGGTCGACCTCGCCTACAGCAGCGTGCTGTTCGACGACGCCGAACTCGCCGAGGAGGTCAGCAACCTCGAAGTCGAGGTCGACGCCCTAGAGTCCAGATTCGAGGCGTGGGTCCTCCAAGCCGCGGCCGACGCTGAGGACCCCGTTACGCTTCGCGGACTAATCCACCTCGGAACCAGCACAGAGGTGATCAGCGATGCCGCACACGACATCAGCGAGGGCGTCCTCCGGGATATCGAGGTGCATCCGGTGGTCCAACTCGCCGTCCAAGAGAGCGACGAGATCATCACTCGTGCCGAAATCACGACCGGGAGCCAGCTTGACGGCACCACCGTCTCCGAGGGCGTCCCGGATGCCGACGTGACGATGTCGGTAATTGCGATTCGTCGACCCGGTGACGGCTGGATTCTGGTCGCCGATGCCGACGCCGAACTCCGCGGCGGTGACATCGTCATCGCCAAAGGAACCCGGACCGCTGCCGAGCAGTTCCGAACGGTAGCCGACGCCTAACGAACCACTTATTGGGATGAGCGGCCCCGTTTTGGGTATGAACTACGAGCAGGTCCGGTCGGTCGACCCGGCGGTCGCAGACGCCCTCGAAGGCGAAGATTCGCGGCAGGAAGGCACACTGGCGATGATCGCCAGCGAGAACCACGTCAGCAAAGCCGTCCTTGAGGCACAAGGGAGTGCGCTGACCAACAAGTACGCCGAAGGCTATCCCGGCAAGCGCTACTACGCCGGCTGTGAGTACGCCGACGACATCGAACAACTGGCCATCGACCGCGCCAAAGAGCTCTGGGGTGCCGAACACGTCAACGTCCAGCCCCACTCCGGCACGCAGGCCAACCAGTCGGTCTACTTTGCCACGCTCGAACCCGGCGACAAGATCCTCTCGCTGGATCTGACTCACGGCGGCCACCTCAGCCACGGCCACCCCGCCAACTTCGTCGGCCAGTTCTACAACGTCGAGCAGTACGAAGTCGACCCCGAAACGGGCTACGTCGACTACGAAGGTCTCGCCGAGATGGCCGCGGAGTTCGAACCGGATATGATCGTTTCGGGCTACTCCGCCTACCCGCGTGAGGTTGAGTGGGAGACGATCCAGGACGTCGCCGACGACGTGGGAGCCTACCACCTCGCCGACATCGCCCACATCACTGGTCTCGTTGCTGGGGGCGTCCACCGCTCGCCGGTCGGCATCGCCGACTTCGTCACGGGGTCGACTCACAAGACGATCCGCGCCGGTCGCGGTGGCATCGTGATGACGAGCGAGGAACACGCCGACGATATCGACAACGCCGTCTTCCCCGGTGGTCAGGGCGGACCCCTCATGCACAACATCGCGGGCAAGGCAGTCGGCTTCGGTGAGGCCCTCGAGCCTGAGTTCGAGGCGTACGCCGAACAGGTCGTCGACAACGCTGAGGTCCTCGCCGAGCGGTTCGCCGACCACGGTTTCGAGGTCGTTTCGGGCGGAACGGACACCCACCTCGTCCTCGTGGATCTCCGGGAGTCCCATCCCGACCTGCCGGGCGGCGACGCCGAAGACGCCCTTGCGGATGCTGGCATCGTGCTCAACGCAAACACCGTGCCGGGCGAGACGCGCTCGCCGTTCAACCCCAGCGGGATTCGCGCCGGAACGCCCGCGCTCACCACGCGTGGCTTCGACGAGGAGACGATGGCCGAGGTCGCCGATCTGATTTACAAGGTCGTCGACAACCACGACGACGACGAGGTTATCGCCGAGGTCAGCGAACGTGTCGACGAACTGTGTGCTGAGCATCCGCTCTACGAGTAATTCCCGGACCTGCCAACCGCAGTTGTAGATATTTCGACGGTGTCCAACGGTCAGGACGTAGATTTTTGTTCAACAAGAGAGAATCCTGTCGTGACACTCGTCCGTCAGATATATGCCTGATTTTGGCTATATTATCAATACAGAGAAAAGATGGAACATAGGAAATACCATCTCGTTGGCTACGGACTGGCGCTGATTGGGTGTCTCACAATCAGTGCCAGTTTCATACTCTCCGAGAGTCTCGTGCTCTCTGAAGTAGCCCCCATAGTTCTCCTCGTTCTTGGGAATGCTGTCGCCCTCGTATTCGGGCTCAGGAACGTCTTCACAAAGACGGAGAGCGAGTACGATCTGGAACACTCATTCGCCTACCGAGTTGTTAATGTGGGCGCTGTGATCATTACGGTCACTTCCGGGTTGTTGATATTTGTAGTTGGGATCGTGTCTCTCGGTGTCTTTGGGTGAGTCCGGGTGTGTTTTATCTGAGAGGGAGCTCGTTGTCAGTCCGCGTGTTCAGGTCGACTGTTCGACCCACCGAGCGCTGTGCGGGCAGTTGCAAAGGTACGCGTAATGATCTCAGAGACACTCTGTCGACGCTTGAGAAACAGTCCAAGGCCGAGAACCATGTAGACAGCAGTGTAGGCATACAACACCAAGATGCTAATTTCGGTCACGGCTGGCTCAGTAAACGTTCGAATCACGTAGAACTCCAGCAGAACCTGTGTACTAAACAGTACGAGGAGGACGAGTGCCTCGCGGATACTGATCTCGAAGTTCACCAAAATGGCGATGGCAAACAGGCTCTGTGCGGCGGTGATCCAGATCTCGGCGGACTGCTTCGGGTCAAACGAAAGCGTGCCAATCGCACCGGCTGAGATGGAGTAGACGACTGCGAGCGTCCCGATCAGCAGCGTCCACTGATTGAGTTTCGAGGAGATGAGCGCGTTGAACCCGGCGGTCGACCGGGCTTTGTTCACCAAGTAGGCAACGACGATGAGTTCGGGGCTTTCGGAGGCCAGCGGGGCGATCCATTGAATCATGAAGAACTCGGGGATGCCGTACTGCAGCCCCAACTGTTCGAGTCCCTCGGCGAACGGATGGACGGCGGTGAAAATGATCGCCCCTGAAAACACGAAGCCGAGGAGAACGACTGCGATTCGCGGGAGTTTGGGATACTGCTGAAAGTAGGACGGAACGCCAACGTGGCCCTCGGGCTCTTCGACATCACCACGGATGATGATCGAGATGTAGAGGAGGAACAGTCCAACGAGGAACAGCGAATCGATCGGTCCGATGCCGCCACCCAGCGGGATGAAAAACGCGAACGCCGTGGCGATAAGCAGGAACGTGATCTCGGTTGCAATCCCGCGGTCGAGCGTGACCGCATCCCTGAGGAATCCCGAGCGGCTCTCAACCGCCGAATCGCGGGTTGTCTTGGCGCGGTAGATCGTAAACAGGGCGATGCCGGACCAACCGAGTCCGATGAGAATCCGATTCGCACCGGTCATATTGGCGACCGCGAGGTTACCGGCTTGGGCGGAGCCAGCCCCAGCCTGCCACGCGTACAGCGCGTCGACGGCGTATTCGGGGGCGACCGCGAGCACCGCCAACACGGCAATCGCAAACGCCCGAGGGACGTCCTTTTCTGCGGTTTCGGCCGCCCACGCGAGCAGAAACGCCGCACCAAGGATAGCGATACCGGCAATGAAAACGGCCATCACTGGGGTGATGTTCTCGCCGGGATGGACGGTTCCGTACCCGCCAGCCGAAACGAACGTAGCGATCCAAGGGACTGTCAGTAACAGGGTGAGAGCGACAGCAACGAGTGGATGGCGAAACCGAGCGAGCATTGGTGGAACAACAACAGGAACGTACCTACCTCTTTTGTTTGTCGGTGAGTGGTTGGGTTCGTTCGATCCTGCTGGGATCGGTTTGTGCTGTCACCCGCCGCAGTGGTTCCGAATCCTTTTGTCGACTCCCCACCGTCTATCACCCAATGACAGAGATTATCGACGGCAAAGCCGTCGCAAGCGACATTCGGAGCGAGATCACCGGCTGCGTCGACAGCCTCGAAGACGCCGGCGTCACCCCCGGCCTCGCCACCGTCCTGATGAGCGACGACGCCGCCAGCGAAACCTACGTCTCGATGAAACAGCGCGACTGCGAGGAGGTCGGCATCAACGGCATCCACGTCGAGATCGACCCCGAGGCCCCCGCCGAGGAACTCTTTGAGACGATTGACCAACTCAACGACGACCCCGAGGTCCACGGCATCCTCGTTCAGCTTCCGGTCCCCGACCACGTCGACAAACGCGAGGTCATCCGCGCGATTGATCCCGCCAAAGACGTCGACGGGTTCCACCCCGAGAACGTGGGTCGACTGGTCGCTGGCGACGCCCGATTCAAACCCTGTACGCCCCACGGCGTCCAGAAACTGCTCGAATACTACGAAATCGAAACCGAAGGCGCTGATGCGGTCGTCGTCGGCCGATCCGATATCGTCGGCAAACCGCTGGCCAATCTCCTCATCCAGAAGGCCCCACAGGGCAACGCGACAACGACGATCTGTCACTCACGCACTGACGACCTCGCCGCCAAAACAGGCGATGCGGACATCGTCGTTGCTGCCGCAGGCGTCCCGCAGTTCATCGACGGCTCGATGCTCAAGGAGGGTGCGACCGTCATCGACGTGGGTGTCAATCGCGTCGACGCGGACAATGATAAGGGATATAAACTCGTCGGCGACGTCGACTACGAGAGCGCCGAGGACGTGGCTGGCGCAATCACCCCGGTCCCCGGCGGCGTCGGCCCGATGACCCGCGCGATGCTCCTATATAATACGGTGAAAGCCGCAGGCGAGCAGGAAGGCGTCGACGTCGAACTTCCCTGATCGGTCCCGCGGTTAGTGCCGAAACAGGTAGATAGCGTCGTCCTGATGGAGGAGACAGAAACTCGCGCCGTCGTTTTCCGGGAACGTTGTCTCACGTTTTTTCGTCAGAAACAGTCGGTCAAACGGGTCGTTGCAGACCGGACACGGGACGTCTTTCCGGTTGTCGTACAGCCCGGTTTTCCCCGTGTCTCTGAGCTGTTTCATCTCGTGTCGGTGGTCGTGGACGTCGAACGTCGCGGGCATATCGTAGCTAATGACAGTCTATTGATTTGGTATTTTCGGGCTACTGGAGTCGCTGGAGTCGGTCACGAGCCGAGGCGAGGGCGTTTTCATCACCGGTTCGGAGATACTGTCCGATGGCGCGGGCCGCCGCGACCAGACTGTTGGTAGTCCCGAGCGACACCTCGCCCTGCAGGGCCTCGGCGCGTTTGATCTGTTCTCGGAGCGAGCCGAGCGTCTTGGTTGCCTCGGGATCGGGGTGGTCTTCGAGCCACGTCCGCAGATCACGCCGGTAGGCCTCGACGGCCTCGGCGACTGCCAACCCTCTGGCGGCCGCAAGCGAGTCGGGGATCTCGGTTTCGGGCGGCCACTCACCGCGGTCGGTGCCGCCGAGGAGTTCGAGGACGTACAGCTCTTCGGTCTCGGTTGGACTATGGCTTCGAGCCGCCAGATCCGCCGCATGGAGCAGCTCTCTGGCGGCGAGATAGCGGTCGTCGAGCGGCTGGAGCTCGCCGCCCTTGATGAATCCTCGCTTGCGCGTGTACTCCCGAAGCCGTTGTTTGAGATCGTCGACCGCGTGCTCCAACGGCTCGGTCGCCAACGTCCGCCGAACCGGCTCCAGATCCAACTCAGCCGGTGAATCCGTGTGCTCTCGGCGGTCCTCGTCGACGCCGACACTCCGCATCGACCCACAGTTCGGACAGCGAACACTCCCGGTCTCGTAGTATGACCACTGCGCATCACAGGACTGACACTCACGCGTCCCCCGTATCTTCATACACACCGTTCGGCTGGGGTGCCGAAAAACCGTTCGTGGTCAGTCGGTCGACCACTCGAAATTCGTGACAACTCGTAATCAAATTTGATAGCTACAAAGATATATTTATACCTATGCGGTTCTCAATCGGTAATGACGCTTCGCTTTGGAGGGCCGAAGCGTCAGCGGGGACCACAACGGAACGGACGGCACGTTTTCTGTGCCGCTTACGTTCCCCTTTTCAAAACACTACGAGCAAACAGCGGCAGTTCGGTATCGCTACTCGATGCTCAAAGAGCCACCGCTGCTGCCGCTCGATCCGTTTTCATCCCACTCGATTTCGAGTTCGAGAGACTTCTCTGGGTTCCCACCACTGCTGTCGGTTTCGCGTTCGGCTTTGACCTCGAAGGTCGGTCGGTCGGGGATCTCCATGGTCACGCTGTCGTCACCGGCCGACAGCGACACTGCCTCACCAGCGGACAACCGATCAGCGACTGCTCGCAGATAGTCGGCGATCTCTTGGCGGGACTGTGTCGACTCCGATTTAAACAGTACCTCTTCTGGCATAGTTACCAAAAGGGTCGCTCAACTAATAAATGATTAGCATGCAATCAATTACTTCTTTATCTGATATGTTACGTATCAGTTGTCAGGATACACCCGCTCTCAATAGCAAATCCTGCCGGTACTCTCCCAACCCACACATTCAGTCCGCTGTCAGGTCGGTAAATTTATTTGTTTTAGAGAATAAGCTGTGATCAGATATTACCAATGTACGACCTAACGGGATTCCAACGTGATCTGCTCTACGTTATCGCCGGGCTTGACGAACCACACGGGCTGGCGATCAAAGATGAACTCGAAGAGTACTACGAAAAAGAGATTCATCACGGTCGACTGTATCCGAATCTCGACACGCTGGTCGACAAGGGACTCGTCGAGAAGGGCCAGCGGGACCGCCGTACCAACTTCTACACGATGACGCGTCGCGGTCGTCGTGAGATCGACGCTCGCTCGGACTGGGAAGAGCAGTACCTTCCGGCCTGATCGGCCTGTTTTCGGAGTTACTCCGTCGACTGTTCTGACCGGGGCAGAGAGCCATCCTCGGCGGGTTCGACGGGCTGAGACGGTCTGAGCGGGACCCCAACCAGTTCCATCGGCGTCGACGGCTCATCGGCGAGGAGATCCGGCAACACGATTCTGGCGAACTGCACCACCAACACCAGCAGGACGGGCATCAGGAACAACCCGTACCAGCCGAACAGCAGCGGCCCAAGCGTGTAGGCCAACATCAGCGCGCCGACGTGGACGTTCCGTCCCGAGACGTAGGGCCGCAACACGAGATCCGGAATCGAGTCGACGACGACTAACGACAGCAGGAAAAATAGGACAACGAACCAGAGGGTTTCGGTGCCGGCGGTCGTGATGCTTTGGATCGTCATATAGAGTCCGACCGGCACGTAGATGAGTTTCATCCCGACGACCGGAATCAGACTCGCAACCCCTGCCAGCAGGCCAACGAGTGCGGCCGCCGGAATCGGGAGGGCGGGCGGTGCGATCACGTTCAAAACCGAGTAGGTGATGACCGCAATCGTCCCGGCGAACACCGCGTTGAGAATATTCCCGAAGAAAATGTCTTTGAGATCTCGGTCGACGGCAACGAGATAGCGTCGAAACAGCGTTCCCTTGTCGCCGAAAGCGTCCAACAGCCACGCCGAGATCCGGTGGTCATCTCGGAGGAGATAGAAGGCGAGCGCAACCATCGCAAACAGGTTGATAATCGCAATCGCAAACACCGACAGCGTCTCGACAGCCGAGGTGAGCGAGCCAAGCACCGACCCCACCAGTTCGGCGCTCAGGAACTCCCGAATGTCGGTCGACAACAACACTGCTGGATCGGTTATCCGGTTGAAAACAGCCGGATCGAGACCGAAATCCGTGGGATCGAGCGCTGTCGTCCGCGTGAGTTCGTTAAGCTGTCTAAAGACGATCAACAGCGCATAGGTGACAAGCGCCAGAGCGGGCAGTGCAAGGGCGAAAATCGAGATCCCCGCGGCCACGCTCGGATTGCCAACGCGACCTTCGATCCGGTTGTACACCGGTCGCGTCGAGTAGTAGAGAAACAGTCCGAACACCAGTGTCCCAATAAAGGAACTAACGACGTAAGCAACAGCACCAAGCAGGGCGATGCCGACCAACATCCAGATCGGATGCTGACGGAGCGTCGATTGGATCGACATAGCTAAACAGCCTCGGGGGGAGGGAAAAAGGATGTCGGCTTGCTGTCAGCAGGTGGCTGGTGGGTTACGACGGCCAACCGGGCGGTGTGTTGAAACCGCCAGCGTTCAAACATGTGGGAAATGGCGTCGACGATCCTCCAGACGGGCACGTTTTTCGGGTTCTCGTTCGACGAGCCAGTGGTTCAACTCGCGATGGCCGCCGCACTCGGATTGTTTCTCGGCCTCGAACGCGAGTGGTCCGAAAAGCCCGCCGGGATCCGAACCTTCTCGTTGACCTGTCTGCTCGGGGCCCTGTTTACGGTTATCGCCCGCGAAACCCAGTACGGAGCCCTCCTGATCGCCATCGGTGGCCTGTTCGTTATCAGCCAAAGCGTGCTCATCGGGGTCCAAGGGCTGTTGCCCTCCCGGTCGACCGACTCACTCTCGCTGACGACCTCGGTCTCGATGTTGGTGACCTACGGCGTTGGAATTCTGGTCGCCTCCGGCTTCGTCCTCGAAGGCGTCACCGTCGCCGTGGTGTCGTCGACGCTGCTCGTGCTCAAACGCGAACTCCACGAGATAGCTGGCGCCCTCTCTCGGGAAGAGATCCAGTCGGCCATCGAGTTCGCCATTTTGGCGTTCGTCATCTATCCCCTCCTCCCGACGGGGGTCATTGAGGTGGGACCGGTCCCATTCGAGCCACGCATCGCATGGCTGATGGTCGTCACAGTGGCGGGAATCGGTATTCTCAACTACGCACTGGTGCGAAGCTACGGCGGGCGAGGAATCGCGGTCACTGGGTTTTTCGGTGGGTTGGCCTCCTCGGCGGCAGTTGTCGGCGCAATGTTAGACCACGTCGACCAAAACACTGAGGCCGCCCAGTACGGCGTCGCGGCGGTGTTGCTGGCCAACGCCGCAATGGCGCTCCGGAATCTCGGCATTGCAGTCGCCTTTACCATCTCGGCAGGGACTGTACTCTACGGTGTGGTTGCCCCCCTTGGCGTGCTGGTCGTCGGCAGTTTCCTCATCGCGTGGCTCATCGCCGACTGGAACCAGGAGATCGAAATGGAGTTCGCCAGCCCGTTTTCGCTCCAAAATGCTTTGGCGTTCGGCTCGGTGTTCCTTTTTATTCTCGCCGGGAGCACCGTCGCCCAAGCCGAGTTCGGCACTGCTGGGCTGTATCTCAGCGCACTCATCTCTGGGTTGGTCTCCTCGGCAGGCGTGACGACCTCCGCGGTGTTGCTGTTCCGTGCCGGAACCATCGGCTCGTCGGAAACCGTCGTCGCAATTTTGCTTGCGACCGCCGCCAGCGTGCTCGTCAAAGTCGGCCTCTCTACTGCGGGTCCCAAACCGTTCGCCCGGGACGTGACACTCTGGAGCAGCGTCCTGCTGGCAGTCACCGGTCTCGTCACTGTCGGTGTGGTCTACGTCGGCTAGAAATCTGCTGTCAACGGACACTAGGGAGGTATCCTTATGCCCCTCAGGCAACTATCTAGTCCTACAGAGAATATCTCGTATCACGTTATACTATGCTTACTAAACTACTGACTGCGCCGGAACCCGTCCAGACGTCCATCCCGCTGTTCGAGATCTATCTGGTCGTGTTCGGGGCCGCTGCAGTCGCCTGTTTTGCGAGCCTGAGTCGCGCGGCGGAGATCACGAACAACGACACCCGACGAGGATTGGTGGCGCTGTTGGTGACCAGTGGCCTCTGGGCGACGTTCCACGTCGGCTATCTCGCCGCACCAACCGCCGAACTCCAGTACGGCTTTTATATGGCCGGCCTCATCGTTGGTCTGAGCACGGTCGGGCCGTGGCTCTACTTCTGTTCGGCCTACACCGGCCGGACGCTCCACCGAAATCCGACCTACCAGCAGGCCGCTGTCGGCCTCTACCTCTCGATCGTTGCGGTGAAGCTCACGAACCCGTTCCACGGCCTGTACTTCACCGCACGGCCCGTCGAGACGCCGTTTCCCCACCTGCTGATCGAGCATGGGGCGCTCCACTGGGCTGCGATGGGACTGGCCTACGCGCTCGCCGTCGTCGGCATTTTCATGCTGTTCGAGTTGTTCGCACAGGTCGACTACGACACGACGCCGTTCGTGATTCTCGTCGGGCTGACCGCGCTGCCGGTCGTCCTCGATATCGTTGGCTTCGTCAGCCCACAGTTTCTCGATGTCTCCTACTCGTCGGTCGGAGTGGCAGTGTTCGCCGTCGGCGTGCTGTTCATCTACACAGACCAGTTCCAGACGATCCAACTGGCTGGCCCGTACGACGATCCGGTGATCGTCGTCGACGACGAACAGGGGATTCGAGACTACAATCAGGCTGCCCTGTCGCTGTTTCCGGCGCTCGAAGACGCCATCGACGCGGAGCTATCGAGCGTCGTGCCCCGAATCGCGGTCGCGCTCACGACCGACAACACGCTCGAATGTCGGTCCAACGGCGAGAGTCGGTATTTCAGCGTCTCCTCGAACCACTTCAGCACCGGCAAGGCCCAACTCGGCCAAATCGTGCTGTTGCAAGATATCACCGAACAGGAACGCTACCGCATCGATCTCGAAAACCAAAACACACGCTTAGAGAAGTTCACTGGGATAGTATCACACGACCTCCGGAACCCACTCAACATCGCCCAAGGAAACATCGACCTTGCCATCGAGACTGGTGACGACGACACCCTCGACACAGTCAAAACCGCCCTCGACCGGATGGAAGAACTCATCGCCGATCTGCTCGCGTTGGCCCGCCAAGGCAAGCCCATCGACGAAACCGAACGGGTTTCGCTGGCCGAACTCGTCGAGTCGTGTTGGAAAATGGTCGACGTCGCCGAGGCCCAACTCGACATTGAGGCCGACCTGACTCTCGATGCTGACCCCGACCGTCTCCAACAGCTGTTGGAGAACCTCATTCGCAACGCGGTCGAGCATGGCGGCGAGAGTGTGACCATCTCCGTAGGACCGCTCGCCGACGACAGAGGGTTCTATCTCGAAGACGACGGTCCGGGAATCCCCGAGGACACACAGGACGACGTCTTCGATTCGGGCTACACCACCTCACGAAACGGCACCGGGTTCGGACTCAGTATCGTCAAGGAGATCGTCGACGCCCACGGCTGGACGATTCGGGTCACGAACGGCGACAGCGGCGGCGCACGGTTCGAAATCGAAACAGGGGGCCAGTCGAGAGATGAGACTACTGAAAAAGGCGACGAGACCGAACCGGAACAAGAAGCAACAGTCGACCGGGTCTAAACCAGCATCTCTTCTTCGGCTTCGAGCAGCTCGTGGTACCGGTTGCGGATGGTGACTTCGGAGATGTCAGCGACCTCCGAGACTGCGGCTTGGGTGGTCTTCTCGTTGGTCAGCAGTGCGGCCGCGTACACCGCGGCTGCAGCGAGGCCGACCGGCGATTTGCCGCTGTGGACGCCCTGTTCTTTGGCGTTTTTCAGCAGCTGTTTGGCCCGCATTTCGGACTCCTCGGAGAGCTCCAGCGACGAAGCAAACCGCGGGACGTACTGTTCGGGGTCGGCTGGTCGGACTTCGAGCGAAAGCTCACGGACGACATAACGGTAGGTCCGGGCAATCTCGCTTTTCTCGACTCGGGAGACGTCGGCAATCTCGTCGAGGCTCCGTGGGACGCCTGCCATCCGGGCGGCAGCGTACACGCAGGACGTCGACACACCCTCAATCGAGCGACCCGGCAGCAGGTCCTCGTTGAGCGCGCGGCGGTAGATGACCGAGGCGGTCTCCCGAACGTTGTCCGGCAGGCCAAGGGCGGAGGCCATCCGGTCGATCTCGCCGAGGGCCTGTTTGAGGTTCCGCTCTTTGGAGTCGCGGGTACGGAACCGCTCGTTCCATTTGCGGAGTCGCTGCATCTTCTGGCGCTGCCGAGCACCCAGCGAGCGACCGTAGGCGTCCTTGTTCCGCCAGTCGATGTTCGTCGACAACCCTTTGTCGTGCATCGTGTTGGTGGTCGGCGCACCGACACGCGATTTCTGGTCCTTTTCGGCGCTGTCAAACGCTCGCCACTCGGGACCACGGTCGACGGAGTCCTCGGTGATCACGAGGCCACAGTCGTCACAGACGGTCTCGCCGTGTTCGTCGTCGGTGATGACGTTCCCACTACATTCGGGGCACTGGAGCGTATCGCTTTCGCTTTCGGTTTCTGATTCGGTTTCGGAGGCAGTTCCTTGCCGCTCTCGGGACCGCGAGCGGCCGTTAGTCGAGGTAAACGTTCGTTCACTCATTGTGTCTAAATCGCCCCCGTTATGCTGAATAAAAATACGGGAACGGTCGTTGCAAATACGAAGACAGAATATTACTTAAGCAGTTTGGTATTGGACGGAGGCCGCCGGATACAGCCACGAATACGGCGAACGAACCTGATAGTTTGTCGTCGGCATATCGGTAGTTGCCGAATGTATTGCGAACTGACATCGATAGCGACCGCGTTGTTTTCGGTCGTGTAGCTCCCAGTCGACCTATGAGCAGTCTCCGAATCGTCTCGCTGGCCCCGAGTGCGACCGCCACGCTCTCGGCGCTCGGCCTCGCCGAGCAGGTAGTGGGCGTCACAGCTCACTGTGACCTCGACCGTCCGGTCGTCGGTGGGTGGCTGAACCCTGACTACGACGAAATCGCCGCGCTGTCGCCGGATCTCGTCTGTACGAGCGACGGGCTCCAGCGAGAGATTCGTGACGAACTCCGCGGCCGGGGGTATAGCATCCACCACGACGAACCCAGTCGACTCGACGATGTGCTGGCGGGGTTCGAATCGCTGGGCGTGGCCGTCGACGCCCCCGAGGCTGGAGCCGACCTCCGAGCCGATGCAACTCGGCGACTCGATTTAGTCGCCGAGCGAGTCGACCAGCAACTCGCCGGCACTGACGCTGATACCGACCGCAGTCGACCGGCCGTCTACTGTGAGGAGTGGTCCGATCCGCCGATGGCCGCCGGGAATTGGGTTCCGGATGCTGTCGAAGCCGCCGGTGGGCGGTATCCATTTGTCGACCCCGGCGAGCGCTCACAGGAAGTCGACCACGAAACCGTCGCGGCAGCCGATCCAGATCATGCCGTCCTGCATATCTGTGGGACCGGCGATCAAGTATCACCTGACCGCCTGACAGAGCGAGGCTGGGAACTCGATTGGTCGGTCCACGTTGTCGACGACTCCCTGTTAAACCAGCCGAGCCCACGGCTGATCGATGGTATCGAACTCCTTGCCGAGCGACTGTATTCTATTTAAAAAGACGGAGGGTGCCTACGAGATGGCCGGTGTACCGGGCTGTTGTTGGACGTTCCGGTAGAGTCGACTCGCCAGAATCATCCCGCCGACGCCGAGGACGAGATAGATCACGAACCCGGTGGCGTAGCCGTCGACGCCTTGGAAGTCGACGAACAGCCCGAGCAACGGCGGGACGACGAAGCCGCCGAACGCGCCGAGTCCGCCGACGAGTCCCGAGGCTCCGCCAACTGCTTCGGGGACATATTTGGGGACGAGTTGGAACACCGCAGCGTTCGCAACACCCATCCCGACCGCCAGCAGGAACGTGGCGGCAATTGCGGTCCACAGATCACGAGTGATGACGAGTAGGATCGAACTACAGCCGATAGCCCCGAAGCTGACGATGGCGGTCGGCTCGCCGCCGACGGTGTCGCTGACCCAGCCGCCGGGCACCCGAATCAGTGCCGCCACAAGTACGAACGTGATCGCGGTCACGACGCCCGCCGAGCGAATGTCGAGGCCGTGGAGTTCGATCCAGTAGGAGGGCAACCAGACAGAGAGCGCCAGAAAACCACCGAAAGAAACGAAAAACATCGCCACCAGCGCCCAGACGCGCCGAATCTTGGCCGCGTTGCGGATCGATTCCATCGCATTGCCGGAGGGAAACAGCTCTTGGCCCTCGGCTTGTGCCTGCTCTTTGGCTGGTTCGGCGTTGAGACCCTGCTTGCGGAGTTGGAAGTAGTAGGGGTCGACCGTGTAGTAGGCAAAGATGCCAGTGCCGACGACCAGCAGGCCGAGCCACAGCAGGTAGGTCTGGGTGATCCCGACGGCGGTGATGACGACCGGAACGATGAGCGTTGCCACGCCGGGAGAACTGTTGCCGAGTCCGGCGTAGATGGCGAGTGCGGTTCCCTGTTTATCCGTCGGATACCAGTAGGAGGTCTGGGCACTACCGATGGAGAAGACCGCGATGCCACAGCCGCTCAGCGAGCCGAAGAGGAAGACGAGCGGGAAGTGCCGGAACGCCAGCCCGTCGGGATACAGGTACAGTAAGATCACTGCCAGCCCGGTCATCCCGACAATCGAGAGCAGGAGGAGGATGATAAACGGGCGCTTCGCGCCAACGTCGTCGGTCCACGCGCCGAAGGGGATGCGGAGCAGCGAGCCACTCAACTGCGGCGCGGCCACGAGCAACCCCAACAGGAAGCCCGACAGCCCCATTGCCTCGCCGAACTGTGGCGCAACAGGTCCGTACAACACGACACCGGCAAACCCAATGAAAAACCCAAAGGTTGCGGTTATCAGCCCTTGTTGGGGAGAACCGCGAAGATCGGAACCATCCATACGACTGAGTGCACGATCATCCACTAAAATAGCACTGATTCAGATATAATTTAACTAATTTACACCAAATTATTCAAAAGGTCGATCCTATGCGTGTTTTCTGGACATTCCGTCTCTTTTCAACTGGGCAGTATTTGACAAACCACTCGCTCGACGCCACGTAGCGAGGAACAACTGGATATACGTCCGCATCTGTCGACCGTTTAAATACAGTCGTGGCTGGCCATCACTGGTCGACAGTCGTCGACCAGAACCCGGCTTCGAGATCCAACCACGTGACGATGATGACGTGGGGGGCGGTCAGGACTGCGATGCCGACCAGATAGATGGCAAAGAGGTCGGGCCAGTCGACCGGTGCGACGGGGACCGCGAGTGCCAACCCGCCGAAGATGGCGAGTGCGCCGATTGATAAGGGCGTGGCCTGTCGACCGAAGCGACTCAACGCGCCCCGAAGATGCCTTTCGCTGAGTTGACTGGCGGCGACATCGTCCAACAGCAGGAGCCGAGTGATGTGGCGCACCGAGTGCCAACAGCAGAAGAAGACGCCGATAGCGAGAATCGGTGGCACCGTGAGAAAGTAGACGCTTAAAAAGACGAGTTCGCCAGCGTCGACGCGCCACGCGTGTCGACTCTCGCTACTGTGATAGCCGATGACCAGTGAGGCAACGATCAGGGTGGCAACCACGGCGGCAACGATAGTTCTGGCTGTGGGCGAAAACAGCGGATCGAGGAGCGTGGTGTCGACGCCGAACAGGCCGACGAGTTGGCCCGCAACCCAGCGGTACTCGCCGGGAAACGCCACCAGTGGGAGGGCCATCGGGAGCGCCCCCCGAACTGCAATCGTCAACAGTCGCGCGCCTCGGGTTCGAAGATGGGTCGGGCCACGCAGTTCGATGAGTGGCTGCAGGTCACCTTGACCCCAGTGGAACCACGTCATGAGAATAAATAGCCCGAAGGCGACCACCGGGGCGAGAAACCAAACACTCGCGTACGCGAGACCAACGATGAGGTACAGTCCGCCGACAACCGCGAGCCAGCGCCGGGTCAGCGGCTCACCAAGGGCCCACGGCAGTGTGAGATGGTCGACTGCGCCGTGCGGAAGCCCAAACAGCACGATGCTTGCGGCGAACGGCAGGAGCTGATAGACTCGCGAAGGCGGCCCAAACAAGAAGACGGCGATAGCGGTGATAGCGAGGGCGACCCACGGGACCACAAACGCTAGTCGAAAGACGGTTCGATCACGGCCTGCGGTGGTGGAGATCATTTCGACCAGTCACCCCATCGGTCCAACAGCCACGCGTAGAGTACCAACCCTTGGATGACAAATAGGTTCGTCACGAGAAAGAAGACCATCTCCTCGACGGGAAGCCCAAGCGGAGCGATGCCGACGGTATAATCGGGTGAGATAGTCCACAGTTCCAGCGAGATGGCCGTCCAGTCGACCACCCACAGATACAGCGTCGGTACGGCGACCGCCAGCCCGACGGTTCGGCGGCAGTGCCAGAGCTGTGTCCAGCCGAACCCCCACTGGAGCGCGAAGATGGGCGCGGCCCACGCGAGAATCGCCCCGAGGTAGAACGTCGACCCACCAGTCAGGAGGCCAGCACCGACCACACCCACACCGACGCCCGCGAGGATGCCCGCCGCCCGCTGGCGGGTCGACAGTGCCAGCGGCGTGGTGGTTGAGATTGAAAATCGGGAGAGCCACAACGCAGTGAAAATCGGTTGGAGGACGAAAAACAGGGCTTCACCCACTGGAACTGCCCAGAGTCGACCGGCGACGACCCCCTCGCCGTAGGTCCAGACGCCGCGTCTGATGAGGAAGTTATCCCACGGCAGCGTGTAGCAAACCGCGAGAACGGTAATGATGGCCAGTCCAGTTGCGGCTCGTCGGCGGTCGTGGCCGGAGGGCCGGAGCCACGCAAGCAGTGCCAACCCGACGATTGGCGGAAGTATGGCGACTGTATGGAACTGTAAATACGTTTCCGGTGGGATCATGTGGCAACCAGTCTGGGGGCCGGATGCTCCACAGTTGGTGTCGACTACAGACGGCCAACGAATATAGCGGTTCGGTCTCTTGCTGGTCGCTACATGTGGCCCAAAGAGTCAGTACTAACTCAGAGTCGCTCTGCGAGCGCGGTCAGCGGGACCGACGGAGTAGAGGGACCGAGAGAACGAGCTGTGTTACCGCGAAAGGGTGACGATACAGTCGGTTGCGATCCAGCCGTCGCAGTTGCCCTCTTCGGTGAATACAGTTCGATCTGGGGAGGATTTGAGCGCAGAGATACAGGGTGAGCTATCAGTGTCGTCAGCCTCCCGACGCGTCTCGCGTGTGTCCGTGACTTCCATATCCGAGTTAGGTGGGCCTAAACTGATATAGGTTTTGGTTGGCCTAAGACTCTGGGCGTCGTGACAGTTGACGGGGCCGAACTGCGCGCCACCCACCGAGCAAGAAAATACACCGCTCGCTCACGACTTCAGCAACCAGCCCAGTCGCGGTTGGTGTCGACCAATTATGAGGGATACACGAACGTGAACACCAGTTGTTGAGAACTGTTCGATTTCGGCGCTCGAAACTACGCGTACTGTGCCTTATATGACCTAATACAGATACAAGAGTATGCCTCTGTATCAATATTTGAACAGCCAAATTTATATACCATCTCGGATCAGGGGCAAGCGTAACGATGTCCGAAACCACAACTGAAATTGGTGAATCGGGGCTGGTTCGTCAACCAGTTTGCTCACAGAAGATGATATTCAAATCAAAATTGTGGGTTGAGTGTCCGAAATGGAAATCAGAATCTGGTAGCCTGTCGACCGGAGGTGAGTCCGTATGGGGCTGATCAAGATGACGAAGTACCGGACGCTGATCCTCGCAACCATTGGGTTCAACTTCTCGTTCTTGATTTGGTTCTCGTTTGCGCCGTTTACCGGACCGATGGCCGAGGAGTTCGGCTTGTCGACCGCAGAAATCGGGATTCTGGCGAGTTCGGCCATCTGGATGGCACCGTTCGGACGAATGTTGACCGGCTGGCTCTCGGATAAGTACGGCGCGCCGACGATCTTCGCCATCGTGTTGGCCTACGTGGGCGTGTTCTCGATCGGCAGCGCATTCGCCCAAGACTACTCGGTGTTCTTCGTCACGCGGCTGATCGTCGCCACGGCGGGAATCACGTTCGTGATCGGCATTCAGCACGTCGCCGAATGGTGGGAAGAAGAAAACCTCGGGCTGGCCGAGGGGATCTACGCCGGGATCGGCAACGCCGGTGCAGCCGGCGGTGCGCTCATCCTCCCGCGTGTGTTCCCACAGTCTTGGAGTGGACCGTTGTTCTCGACGAGCTGGCGAGCGGCGTTCTTCTACACCGGGATCGTTTCGATCTTCCTTGCAATCGCCTACTACCTGCTCGGTGAGGCAGCCAAATCCGAGGAGAAACGCCAGGCGACCAAAGACAACGCGAGCTTCAAAGAGTGGCTCCACACGGCCACGCGATACGGAACTGTCGTCCTCGCGCTGGGATACATTATGACGTTCGGGCTCGAACTCTCGATGAACGGCTGGCTTGCGACCTACTACCGCGAAGCGTTCAACCAGGACAACCTCGTGGTTGCAAGCACGTTCGCGGCGACGTTCTCGGTCGCAGCCGGGCTACTCCGGCCGTTCGGCGGCTACGGCAGCGATCTGCTGATGCGCAAAGAGATGAACATCCTGCCGTGGTTCAAAGGCCGCTACCGCGAACAGTGGACGTTCGTCTCGCTGTGTTTCGTCGTGATCACGATGTTTGCGATGACGCTGGCCGGACTCTCCGGTGTGCTGATGAACGCCGTCATCGTCGGCTTCCTCGTCGGAACCGGCTGTGCATGGGCTGAAGGAGCGATCTTCGCGCAGGTGCCGTCGATGTTCCCCAACAGCTCCGGGGCCGTGGCGGGCGTCGTCGGCGGGATCGGGACGGTCGGCGGCATCATCTACCCGCTGATCTACTCCGCGCCGTGGCTGGCCAACCTCCACATCGGCTACTCCATCGTCGCCGCCTCCATGATCCCCTTCGTGCTGCTGACGGCATGGGTGTTCCAGCCGGAGATCGCCGCCGTGGCCAACACCGCCGGCTTCATTGGTGATAGTGGATCCTCGACGTCGAGTGTTCCAAGCGATGACTAAGCTGTAGCACTATCCCTGACAGTCGACCGAATGGTCTCCACACATCACTGACGCTACTGCCCTCCCCTCCACTGCGTTGCAACTGTTTTCACCACACCCTTATTCGAGACGCGTCCCAACGACAGGGTATGACCCCTTCTCGTGACCGCCCGCGGGACCGCGACGAGTTGGAAGACCAACTCGACGAACTGGAGGAGACGCTGACCGATCTCCGGAGCGAGCTTCGTTCCGAGCGTCGACGCGGCCCACCCAAACCCCCGAGCCTTAGTGAACTGCTCCGATTTACCGAGGAGTACACGATTCCGACCCTGATCGCCCTGCTTGAGGCGACGATCCAGTCGCTGAAACTGCTTCGGCGCACTCTCCGGCTGGCCGACCCCAACCGCGCCGTCCGCGAGGAGAGCGAGGCCGCCCGGAGTCGACTCGACCGAGTCGGCACCGAGGCCGGCAATCAACTTGCAGGCGCGCTTTCGGAGCTTCGAACTGCGCTCTCGGAGGCCGACCTCCCCGACAACCCGGAGTCACGTCGACTGATCGACGACGCGCGGGATCTGACCGGCGAAATCGAAGGTCGACTGCGGGATGCAGAGCAGTCGGTACGGGACAACCGCGACCGCGAGCGTCGTGCTGGACGGGACGAGCCACGAGATAACGGCTCGACACGGGACCGCGGCGTGATGATCGACGTCACCGATGCCGGCGATGGCGGACAGGGAGATGCTGACGAGGGCGATGCCGAGGCCGATGCGGGCGATAGCGAAGCCCCAGAAGTCGACGTCGAATCAGAGCTCGAATCGATCAAGGACGAACTCGACCGATCACAGCGGGCCCTCGACGAGGCCGACGAGGGAGACCCCGAATCCCACCAGCCCGACGAGGACGACGGTGAGGAAACCGACGACTCTGCGTAAGTATATTTAACCCGTTCTAATTATATTTAATTAGTGTCGAAGACGGTCGACGAACGACGGTCGGCCACTTACAGCGACGTGGCGATATGCTGTTCGATCTGGTCGACGAGTTCCGGGCGGAACGTCCAAAACCCGTCCCAGAGGTTGGGTTCGTCTTCGAGGGCGACGAGCGCCGCCGGGTCGATATTACCCTCGTCCGGCGGGGTGAAGACGACGAACCACGACCGGCGGTAGGGGTACGAATCGCCGGTGTGGACCGCCACAGGGAAGGCCTCCGGCGGCGTCCAGTCGTCGACGCCATACACGTGGACGTCGGTCCCACTGTTGCCAACCGCTTCGTATACGTCTCGTGTCCCCTGCTCGTCGGTCAGCCGCGAAAGTCGCTGGAACGACGCCCGGAGCGTGCCACTCCCGCTCTCGGCGGCCCGCCGCTCGATCACCCGCGACATCGTTATCAGGAGGAGTTTTTCTTTGTTCGAGGCGGGATACCCCCGAACTCGGAACGGAATCTCGTCGAGCCCTTCGAGCACGGCCGGCAACGACACCTCGTCGAGTTCCCGTGAGCCTGTTTTGTACAGATCCGAGTTGATCATCAGAATCGAGTTGAGGAGGTCGTCCAGCGTCGACTGGGCGATCACCTCGCTGTCTTCGACCAGCGCGACGATATCGGTATCACTGTCGGGCCGCTGAATCTCGTCAATTGATACCGATTGACCTTCGAGCAGTGTGCCCAGCAGATTGCGAATCGCATCCGGCGACGAGCGGTTGATCAGTACGAGGGTCCGGTTCGGATTGTCTACGTCGTCAAAGAACCCACGTAGTGAGGTAGCCATTAGTTACTAGTTGGCATGATCTATCAAAGAGTCTTTGCTTGGCGAGTCGGCGAGGGAGGGACAGCCTACTCGATTGGCTGGAACTGGTAGCCGTCCCACGACTGACTCTCTGGCTCTCGGATTCCGGCTCCCGGCTCGCGGAGTTCTTTGCTGTAGACGGTCTCGACTTCCTGACCGATGTCGACCTCGTTGGTTGTGAGTTGGCCAACCGCCCGCACCGACTCGCCATCCACGTCGAACTCGACGATCCCGATATGGTTGGGTTGGCGGACGCCCGGCGGGGTCGCCGTCGACGTCGTCCATGTAATGAGCGTTGCCGTATACTCACTGAGGTCGACCGTCCCGACCGGCTCCTCGCCATCCGGCCCAAGCGGATGCGGCGGGTAGAGAATCGTGCCGTCAGGATATCGGGCCGCTTCCATCGGTGGCTGTCCGGTGGTCTCCTCACTGTCGGTAGTGGTGTCGCTCATTGGCTTGCCTCCAGAATCGTTGTAATGACACAGTTCCCAAAGCCGCCGACGTTACACGCGAGGCCGGTTTCGGCCTCAACCTGCCGCGGTCCGGCGGTGCCCATCAGCTGTTGATACACTTCGTAAATCTGAGCAACCCCACTGGCGCCGAGCGGATGACCCTTTGATTTGAGGCCGCCGGAGGTGTTGATCGGGAGTTCGCCGTCCCGGTCGGTGATCCCTTCCTCGACGGCTTTCCAGCCTTCGCCTTTTTCGAAGAACCCGAGGCCCTCCGACTGGAGGAATTCGAGAATCGTGAACATGTCGTGGAGTTCGGCCATATCGATGTCGTCGGGACCGAGTCCGGCCATCTCGTAGGCGATCTCACTGGAGTCGACGACGCCACCCATCACGGTCGGGTCGTCGCGCTCGTGGACGACGTGGGTATCAGTTGCGCCGCCGATACCGGCGACCGTCACGTAGTCGTCAGTGTGTTCTTTGGCGACTGACTCGGGACAGAACATGAGCGCGGCCGAGCCATCGGTGATCGGACAGAAGTCATAGAGTCGGAGGGGATCGGCGATGATCGGCGACTTCATAACGGTCTCCAGATCGACTTCCTTCTGGAACTGGGCGTGTGGGTTGTCGACGCCGTTTTTGTGGTTTTTGACCGCGACCTTGGCGAGACTCTCCCGCGGTGCGTCGTGGATGTGGAGATAACGCCGAGCGGTCAGTCCCGCAAACGACGGCAGCGTGAGCCCGTGTTTGTACTCGGCGGGGTGGGTTAGGGAGGCAATAACGTCGGTTGCTTCCGCAGTGCTTCGGTGGGTCATCTTCTCGCCGCCGACCAGCATCGTCATCTCGCTGGCACCGGAGGCGACAGACTGCCAAGCGCTGTAGACACCAGCGCCGCCGGAGGAGCTGGTTTGATCGATTCGTGCGGTGTAGGCCGGGATTGCATCGAGGTCGTGGGCTACGGCGTTCGGGATTCCGGTCTGGCCCTCAAATTCGCCGCTTGCCATATTCGACACATAGAGATGATCGATATCCGAGCCGTCGACGCCAGCATCGTCCAGACAGGCGAGTCCGGCCTCGGCCAGCAGTTCGCGGATCCAACTGTCACGCTGGCCGAACTGGGTCATCGACGCCCCAATAATCGCAACACGTTCCATACTCACCCTGCCCACGGCCAGCCGCTTACCGATTTCCCTTCTATCGAACTGTCGTTTGCAATCCTGACCGTCGACTGGTCTCGGTTCATTTAATGCGTCGTTGATCCAACGAGCAGCCATGGAACGTGAACGGCTCGCCCCGTATCTCGGGGCTGTCGCGTGTCTCATCCTCGTGGCGTTGTTGTCGGCTCCCTATTTCGTGATCGAAAGCCAACCCCCACTGTTAGGCGACTACTACAGCGCTGGCCCACTCGGGATCGTTGGTGCGCTCTTCCTCGCAACACTCGGTGTTGTGATCTTCTTATCGAGCGTTCGCGGGCGGGCCGATCCCGAACTGGTCGCCGGAATCATGCTCGTGGTCGGTGTGACCATCTTCGGACTCACCGCGCTGTGGGCAGTTGCTATCGACTCGACGCTGCTGTTTAGCTTCCCGGCCGACTACTCTTGGATCGAGTACCACCCATGGGCGAGTCTCGCAGTCAGCGGTGTCGTCGCCGGAGCAGCCGCCATCTATGCGGCCGCCGTCTACTGATTTTTCGACGCCCGTTGTCGACTCCTCATACCGGAGACGAAAGGCCCTTAAGGTCGACCGGGCTACGTATGGATGGACTAGGTCGGGCAGTTAGGCCCTGCTCTGCACCCGTGAGACAGTCTTTAGCGGGGACCGAATGCCGGGGACGTCGGGTCGAACCGACACAGGCCTCGGAAGCCAACGTCGAAACCTCGTCCACCGGGGACAGTGGACCGGTGTGCTCACCCGCAGGGGTGTCACACACTGGTTTGCCGGCGGTAGTGGGTCAGGCGCGGAAGCGAGCAGCCCACCGCTGGACACCCGTCGCTCGTTGGATCGCGGGGTGGAGGAGGCGACCGAGATTCCCTGTGTTTGGAACACCCGGCAATCCCGGTGTGTCCGTCATTCATACCGTATTCTACTTCGGGAGCCGTGGCTCTGGATTCGTCTCTACCTGTAAATTAGTCAGTGCATACCTCCGTCAACACGATCTACGCAGTCACACCACACAGTCGACCAGTTCGTAACCGCCACTGTTTGATTATTCCTCGTCGCGGAAATGACTCCCAGCAGGCGTCTCGACGCGAAGGTATGGCTCCTCGTGGGTCGCCTCGACAAGCCCCGTCGATCCGACGCTGCCAGTCGGTGATTTCTGGAGCGTCAGATACTGCAGCCCCTCGTTTCGGTAGCCCGTTTCGATGATCTGCTCGGCCGAATCACAGTAGAAGGCGGCCACGGAGTCGTCGACAACGGCGGGATTTAACAAATGAACCAGCAGTTCGGAGCCCTTCAAGAACTGTAGCTCCTCGTTGTACCGGAGTTCACGGGCGTCGTCCTCGCCGAGGGCCTCGACCATCGACGTCGTCCCTTCGATGGTGATCCAGTCGCCGTCGGAATCCCGCTCGATGGTCTCGAAATACTGTCTGATCTCGGCGACCGTCGAGCCGTGTGTGAACACGTTGGGATTGGTGGTGTCCCAGCCGCCGATCTGATCGATGACGAACAGCTTGTCGTCTGCGAACAGTTGCGACAGCGAGAGACCGAATTGGTCGAGAAGCTGTTTCGTTCGCTCGTGATGGAGTTCAAGCGTCGGGACGAGGACGACTCCCATTCCGTTTTCGATGGCCTGTTTGAACAGGCTCCCGAGCAGGGCAGTGAGACCAGCCCGACCGTCATGAGACAGCAGTACCCCCGCACCGGAGACAAAGCCACCGCCGGTTAGCGTATCCAGCCCATCGATTCCAGTCGACACCATCGACTGCTCAGGCAGGGTTGTCAGATGGCTCCGTCGCTGGGGGGCTGCACACACCGTCCCGTCGCGGATCGTCAGTTCGACCCGGCGGCGGTCGTGGTCGACGCCACGCATCTTCGGCACCGAGAGGAACCGCCGAGAGCTGTTGTTGATCTGGTCAGTTTCGAGCTGAATAACGCCATGGGCAGTGAACTGCAACACGTCACCCCGCTTGTCGCCGGGGTAATCCTCGGCGGTGAACAGTGTTGTTGCGCCGAGTTCGTCGGTGAAAAACCGGATAAGATCGAAGACGAGTCGACGATAGCGCTCGATGTCCTCGGTGATGACCGCTAACCCGGAAGTACTGTCGAAGACGACCCGGTCACAGGGGCTGTAGTTGCGGAGATGGTCCTCAATGTAGGTCCCAGTAAACGGGGCATCGAAGCCGCGGTCGAGCCATTCATTGTCGTCCTGTGTCTGGAGTGTGTAGGTGTCGTTTTCCTCTATCGTCTCACCGCGCCGTGCGTGAATTGTCGCATAACTGAGATTCTCGTGGTCGAGATCGAAATCGAATCCCGAAAACGCCCCGCGAAGTTCGTCGACCGTCTGTTCGGTACTCACGTAGAGACAGTTCTCGCCCGCGGCAAGTCCAGCCTGCAGAAACTGCATTCCAAGCGTCGATTTCCCGGTTCCCGGTCCACCCGTCACCAGTGTTGCCCTGTCTCGTGGGAGCCCACCGCCCAACATCCCGTCGAGTACGTCGACGCCTGTCGAAGCAGGCTCTTCCGGCGTACGTTTCATTTAGTTAATCACTGTTTACCAGAACTATCATATAAATACTTTCCATGTCTATCCCGATTAATCAACGACTACTCAACCGACAGTTTCGATTACCCCGCGGCCGTGGTCGGTATCATGAATGACGACGCCCGCGAGCGGGCGACCGATATCAAGGTAGAGTATCGAGAGACCGACGGTGAGCGTCGACTCAGCTTCGACCGAGAGGGTCGAACTGCAGTCGTCGCCCAAAATATCGATGGCTATGCGATGGTCTCGGTTCGACCGACTGCTGATGGGACTGAACTCGAACGCTACTACGGGTTTGATATGGCACTCGACCACGCCGCGGAGCTACTGGGCGTCGACCCCGCTGGCCTTCCGATTCCGGACGCGGCCGCGGATATGGGGATGTAAAAGCGAGTTAGGCACCGCGGAACAGGAACCGGATGCGGTCGCTGTCGAGACCGTCCTGCCAGTAGAATCGGGGGGCGAGGGTGAGATAGGCGAGTGCTAAAAACAGCAGTGCGAAAGCGAACACCCGACCGGAGGTGCCTGACAACAAGATCGCTGCTGTCTGGACCACACCCATCACCAGCGCGTCTTGGGCGTGGAGATCCGGATACGTAACTGTCGACACCATCAACAGGGCAAGCACGCCGACCAGTGGGACAAGAATCTCGGGAGACGTGTAGCCCGCAAGCACCGCTGAGGCGAGAATCGTCGCCGCCAGCGTCGTCTGGACGCCCTCGGTCTCCTTGCTGTCGACATCGTAGGCCGTGTACATTCCGAGTCGAGTGACGGCCATCGCCACGAACACCGCCGGGATGACGAACCCGGCACCGAACACCAGCGGGTCGACGCCGAGTGCTGTGGGGTCGGCAGTGGGCATCCACTCCTCGATGACGACCGCGGCAACGACGATAGCCGGTGCCACCCCGAAGGAGGCCACGTCGGCCAGCGAGTCGAGATACGGGCCGACCGGTGTTCCACCGCGGTAGCGAGCGACGACGCCGTCGAGTGCGTCGGTCATCGCAGCAAGGAGGATGAGCCGCGCTGCGAGGTCGACGTTCACCAACGCGAGCGCAGCCGCTAAAAAGCCGAGTGCGGCGTTCGACACCGTCACGGCATCGGCAAGCCCCAGACGACCGACGAACCGGGGTTTCATACTACTCGGTCAGAGGGGAGCGGTTCACCCTTTTATATTCACCGACTCGGTTCGGTCACTCGTTGACACGGCCAACGCATACCCCGGAAACCGCACGTCTATATGCCGGTAGTGGCTACGAATACGTATGCAGAAGGGCGTCTCCCGTCGGTCGTTTCTCGCCGTCGTTGGGTCGACAGCAACCGCCGGGTTGACCGGCTGTCTCGGACTGTTCGAGCGTGAGCCGTTCGATATCGGCATGACCGCCACCGCGTTCAACCCACCGACGTTCAGTGTGCCAGTGGGAACGACTGTCGTCTGGAGGAACACCAGCACCCGAGGCCACACGGTCACCGCCTACGAGGGATCGCTCCCGGAGGGTGCCGCCTTTTTCGCAAGCGGCGGCTACGAGTCGGAGACAGCCGCCCGCGAAGCGTGGGAATCCGACGGCGAAGGGATCATCGCCACCACCAGCGGGACGTTCGAACACACGTTCGAGATTCCCGGCGACTACCCCTATGTCTGTCTCCCCCACGAAACGGGTGGGATGGTTGGTACCATCGAAGTCACTGAGTAGCTGTCGCTCCCGAGTGTAGCAAAAGAAAAGCGGATTCTGCGTGGCAGTTATTCGTCTGCGACGTCGTCGGCAACGTCGTCTTCGTCGACGTCGACGGCGGTCGCTTCCTCTTCGGCCAGCTCTTCGGGGCGGGCTTCGAGTTCGAACTTCTGGATCTCCACGCGTCGCAGCGGATAGATCGTTTTGGCCTCGCCGTAGATCGCCGAGGAGAGTCGACCCTCGATGACGCTGTCGCCCAGCTCTTCGAAGGTACGCTCTTTGGCGGCCTCTTTGACGAGATCGATCATCACGCGACGGATGGCGTGTTCCTGGCTGTTGTCGGCCTTCTTCGTGGTGAAGGCAACGGGCTGGATTTTCACACGGTAGTCGTCAGTGGTGACGACGGTGATCGTCGCGGAGGCCTTCGAGGCTCCGCGGCGGACGAGACTCCGCAGGTAGTCCCGCGTGAGCTCGTGTTTGATGAACTCGGTGTACGCCGAGTCCGACCCCACGTCCGTGATTTTGAACGTGAGCTTGGTGTTGTTCGCGCCGGCGTCATTGTTGATGTCGCCGAGGGTGGTCTCAATCGTGCGACCGATGACCTGGTCTGGTTCTTCGGCAATGGTCGAGCCGATCTCTGCCCGGTCGAACTGCTCGGGGGCGAAGATGGTGTACCATCGCTTGCCTTGCTTCTGCTTGGTTACTGATCGTTCACTCATAATGTAGTGTATCGTCTGTCTGCGGTTGGTCGGCTGCTGTACTATCCCCGGCGTCGCGTGGGTCGTCGGCTGTCGACTCCGTGCCGACGGCCTCGATAACCGCTTGGGCGACGCTGAGATTCACGACGTAGTCGTCGACTGTCGTCTGAAGTCCACCAGTTGTTTCCCGAGTGATGTCGGTCTGCACGGTCGATCCATCAACCGAGGTTGCCATCGAATCGGTGTTGTCCGGGCCGACCGCGGCCGCGACCCACTCGGCGTGAGTCGGGGTCGCGTGGTCGGTTCGGAGCGTTGCCGTTCGTGGCTGAGAGTCGGTCATTGGATCGCCTCCCTGACTGCCGCGATGAGGTCGCCATCCGAAACATCGCCGTCGACCCTGAGGGTCGCTTGCGTCGGCGTCCCGCCGGCGGTGCCACCGAACTCGGTGGCGACCGAGGCGAGCGCGTCGGCGAGTCCCTGTGGGTCGTCGGCTGCAGCCGCGGCGGCTGCGTGCCGCTGGCCGTCGACTGCCTCGGCGGTCACGATGAGCGCAACCGGCTCCGGCGAGCGGAACCGTTGGGCGAGTCGGGCAACCGTCGAGAGGACCGCGGGCCGATCAGTGTCGACGCGGAGGACGAACACGCCCTCATAGCGTCCCGTGATCGGCTCGTCGAGTGCGCTATGGACGGCACTCGCGTGGTCCCGCCAGACGTCGACTGCCTCTGCGGTGATGTCGGGTGCGCCAAGCGCGAGGCTGATCGCCAGCCCCGGCGTCTCGGCGGCGAGTGCCGACAGCACATCTGCGTAGCCGCCCAGCGTCGCGAACGGCCCGTTCGGCGTGGTGTACGGCCGCAGTACAGTTTCAACTGCCTCCGCGGCTTTCGGGGTCGACGTCTCGGCGGTCGACGTCTCAAGGGCGACGACTGAGGCCACTCGCGTGTGGTCCTCGTCGTCGAACTCGGTCGGCGCTGCCGGGAGATCGAGATCCGCCAGCAGTGCCTCGACGACGTCGGTATCAGCCGAAAACGGCGCCTCAACCAGCGTCGAGTGGGCCAGTCCGTCGGTGAGGTCCGCAGTTGGGACTCCCACGCCGGGTCGGCGTTCGACGAGGCCGGTCTGTTCGGCCGTCTCCAAGAGACTGCCGCTGCCGTCTGTGCCGGGCAGCGACCCCGACGCGATGACGCCCGCGAGGGCGAGCAGTGGGTCGGGGTCGACGCCGAGTTCGCGGCTGACTGCCGCCGCGACGACGCTGGCCGGTCGACTGTCACCAGCTGGTGGCAGCGTGTGATCGGCCGCCTCGCCGCGTCCGGGTGTTACGAGGAGCGTGCGACTCTCGTCGTCGCCCTCCTCGGGTTCGGGATCGGTGGCGAGATCACCGGCCGGGTCCGCCGAGACGTGGGTCTGGAACGGCACACCGCGATTGCGGAGTGCGACCGCGAGCAGCCCAACCGCGGCGAGCGAGTCGCCGTCGGCGTGGCCGTAGAGCCGGACGAACGGCGCGGTCGCTAGCTCGGCAGCCAGCGTTCCGGCGGCCTCGGGGTCGACGGGTTGGGTCTGTGTGTCCGACATTGGATCGTTCGGTGGGTGGGTCGTTCGGGTTCGGGTATCTGGTGGTCAGGTGGTCAGTCGATTACTCGAGGAGTTCGACAGCGTTGTCGTAGCTGTATTTGAAGTCCTCGTCGAGCTCGTCGCCTCGGTAGTAGTTGACGAGGCGGCGAATCTTCGACTCCGTGTTCTGGAGTGCGCGTTTGTTCGAATGGTCTTGGCCGTTCTCGTCGACGTGCTCGCGGAGACCGATGGCGCGCTCCATGAGGTTCCGGAGGTCTTCCGGCAGCTCAGGGCTTGCATCGTTGTCTTCGAGGATCTGGGTGACCTTCTTGCCAGTCGCGAGTTTGACGTTCGGAATCGGCGTCCCTTTGACGCCTTCGTCGCGCAGTTTCATGCCGATGACGCTCGGGTCATGGCCTGCTTCGGCGAGTTCGACGACGCGGGCTTCGATTGCGTCACTCTCTACGTCACTCCACTCCGGGGGTTCGTCTGTCGCCGGGCGGTCCGATCCGGACGAGCCACGGCGACGGGTATGCATTCGTGCCATTATTGAATTGGAACGGCACAGGCCGCAAAACGACGTGTCTGCCAGTCCCGCGGCAGGGTCGACCGTCGGGTCGACCGCCACCGGGGGCTGGCAGCGCACTGTCGCAATCCCAAGCCCCGAGGGGCGAGTCAGAGTTACGACTGTGCTGTTCCCACTGGTGTCTCCACGGTGTGGGCGTTAAGGGTTTTCTATTCCGTATGGGTGTGCCGTCGACTGACTCAGTGTCGACGAGTCGAAGGCCTTAATAAGAGAACCGGGAAAGCATTTGTTGCGAACGAGGGCTCGTAGATCAGTGGTAGATCACCCCCCTGGCACGGGGGAGGCCGCGGGTTCGAATCCCGCCGAGTCCATCCAGTTTTTCTGATTTGTTTTCTTCTCAGAGAAACGCAATTACCGATCTATTCGAACAACTGACGCGCATACCGATTGATCGGTGCGCCAAGCCAGTCCCGCTGTTCGGCAATCGTCTCAAATGCTTCCATTGCCTCGTCTTCAGTCAACACCTCTCGCTTGATTAACGCCCGAAGCACAATCGGTGACAGCGCGACCTCACAGTCGACAAGCTCCTGCAACTCCGGCAATGCTCGGTAGTCATCAGTAATCAGAAACGCCGCCTCAGTCTCAGCGGCCGCCGCCACACAACTCGCCTCGCCGTCGTCGATCCGACTCGTAACGAAGGCCTCGCCCGTCGACTCCAGTACAGCCACCTGATCTTGCACCGACAGCACCTTGGCTGCACCCGCTCCGTGAACATCATCATACGCGGCTGTGTCTTCGAGTTCCGACCACACTGCCTGTGTAGTGACGATTTCGTACTCCCCAAGAACAGAATCGAGAACACCACCAACGGCAAGAGAGATGAACGCGCTCGTATCAACAACGAGCATTAGAGGTCTGCAAGCTTGTCAGCAAGCTTCTCACCGCGATCAAGCACGTCTTTCGAGGCTCTGACCGCCTCGGCATCCTGTCGACCAATCACAGCAACGAGCGTCTCGTACTCGATTTCCTCGGCCAGGAAGAGCTCAACCACAGCTTCCCGAAACTTCTCGTCGGACTCCTTGTCGGCCAAATACTGCCGTAACGCCTCAATGACCACCTCAGTCCGATTTTTGTGCGTCACCTCCGCCGTAACGTCTGCCTGCGTGAGCAACTCCTCGGGGAGACGAAAGTTGACCCGTTTTGTACTCATAGTTGTACATACGTTGTGGGTACAAAATCAAAAGCGTGTTGGTGGGACGAGGGGCCTCTCTGTTTCACTCGACAGAAACACAGTAGCCAACGATCAGTCGACGTCTTCGACCACAGCTGCCCCGGCTGCGTTTCGCATCACGCTCTCCAATCCTTTCCTCGCCGTTGCCTTCCGACTGTACCCCTCGCCGCTGTCGGCGATGATATTCCCGTTGTTGTGGACAAGCCGCCAACGCCACTCGTCGGCGCGATCCTGAAACAGTTCGAACGTGGCCTTGCTCGCTGGGGCTTCGATCCCGACGACCTCGTCTTCGACCGCTTCGCCGTCTGCCTCTACTTCATCCTCGGCAACTACGTCCGCGTCATCCCCGACGTCCGCGTCGTCACTGTCGACGACCCCTTCCGACTTGCCGTCGACAAGTGGCCACTCCAACTCGACTTCCAGTTCGGCCTCGTCGTCCTCCTCGTACTCCATCTCAAGCTCGAAGGTGTCCGGCACAGTCACCGTCACTGCGTCATCGCCAGTGAGTTCGACCGTCCCGGCTGCGATCCCGTCGGCCAGTCGACGGAGCGTCGCCGCACCAGTCTCGCGGCTCACAACGTGGTCGACCTCGTACTCCTCATCCTGCTCATCGTCATCCGGTCGATTTGAATCTGTCATAGTTGGTACTATGTGCCGTGCTGGGATAACTCCAAGTGACAATTCAGGGTTTCGTCGACCGCACTGTCTCCCAGTCGACTACGCAGCCTCGTCCCACTCGCCAATGAGTTCTGCTGTGTCGGTGATCTCGGCGGCGTAGACGCGCTCCAAGTAGTCGAGGCCTCGCTCGTGTTCCTCGGCGCTGAAAGCGTCGACACAGTCGGCGGGAACGACGATATCGTAGCCATTGAAAAAGCCGGTCGCCGAGGAGTGGCGGACACACATATTGGTGTGGAGACCGGTCATCACGAGTCGGTCGACGCCGAGACTTCGGAGGTGCTGATCGAGGCCCGTTTCGTAGAAGGCATCGTAAAACCGCTTCTCGAAGACGTGGTCTCCGGCCTTGGGTTCGAGATCCGGAATCACCTCGGCACCCTCAGTTCCGCGCATCGCGTGTTCGCCCCAGACCTCTAGCTCGAAGTCCTCGGGTCGGTGAGCGTCGTTGGCGTAAATGACTGGAACGTCGTGTTCGCGGGCGGCTGGCAGCAGATCGTCTCGGAGCGTGGGAATGATGTTTTCGGCACGCTCGGCCGCGATTGCGCCAGTCACGAAGTCGTTGACCATGTCGAGAACGATGACTGCATCACTCATGCAGAGATGGTGGGTCGACCACAGCAAAGAGCTTCGGACCACCCGCTGAAAGAGCCATTCTCAGCGGAGAGTTTGAGTACCACGAACTACTCATGTGACTCCTAAACACACTGCCAAGACGGCATCGCAGCCAGTCGACCGCGTCCCATCACAAACCCCGACTGTCGACGACAAACGATGGGGTAGCTGGCTATCATCCAGCGTATACAGAGAACAGACTGAGAGGCACCCAACGCCATCGCACATCGATTTGTGGTCAGCACTTAAGACATCGATTCCCCGGACAGTAGCTGATGACTGGACGATTTACACGACGGTCTGTGCTGCTGAGTCTCATGGCGGCGGCTGGCACAACACAGCTCCCGGCGACCGCAGCCCAAGAGTCGGAGGGACACGGCATCGAACAGGAGGGTGCAACGCTCACCCGGTTTGCAACTGGCCTTACTGGGGCCGAAATGACGGGCCTGTTTATTACCGCCGAGGGCCAGTTTTTCTTCAACGTCCAGCACCCCGATACCGACGGCGACGACGAGGCCGACCCCGGAATCGTCGGCGCAGTCACCGGCGTCGACATGAACCGGCTCCCGAAGGACTTCCCGAGCGTTCAGGTCCCGGAAGACGACGATGCCGAGGTCCGAACCGCAGTCGGCGACTACCAGCGGCTCGCCCGCGGCGGCGAGTCGACGGGCGATGGCGAGGAACTCGGCTCGGTCTACACTCCTGACGGTGAGTTCCTCGTCGGGCAGACTCACCCCGATTTTAACGGGTTTATTCCATCGAGCGAGGTCGACGGCGAGGGGTATCTGTTCACCAACTGGGAACACTGGCCGGGAACGATGAGTCGACTCCATCTCAGGCAGACCGGGCGAAACGGCCAGTGGGAAGTCTTGAACTCCGAGAACCTCGATTTCATCGATATCGAAGGAACGTGGCAGAACTGTTTTGGAACCGTCTCGCCGTGGGGAACGCCACTCACCTCGGAGGAGAACTATCTCATCACCGACACCCCGGACTGGAACAATCCAGACTGGGATGACGATGAAGAACGGGAGAACGTCGACCGGCTCGCCCGTCATCTCGGCCACGAGGAGGATGATGGAGAATTCACTGAAGCGTTCCCGAACCCCTACCGCTACGGCTACATCGTCGAACTAGAAGAGCCGGAACGAGAACCTCAGCCAGTCAAGCGGTTCGGACTCGGTCGGTCGGCCCACGAAAACGCGGTCGTGATGCCCGACCAGCGGACGGCCTACACCACCTCCGACGGCACCGGACGCGGCTTCTACAAGTTCGTTGCCGACCAGCCGGGTGATCTTTCGGCAGGAACGCTGTATGCCGCCAAAGCAACGCAGCGTGGCCCAGACGGTGGCGACGTAGCGGCAGTCAGCTTTGGCTTGGAGTGGATCGAACTCGCTCACGCCACCGAGGAAGAAATCGAATCGTGGATCGCCGAGTACGACGACATCACCCAAGCCGACTACGAAGACGGTGAGACATCCTACATCACCGAGACAGAGATCGAAACGTGGGGCGATGGTGAGGCCCCTGACGACCGTGTTGCATTCCTCGAAACGACCGCGGCCGCCGAAGCCAAAGGCGCAACGACCGAGTTCCGCAAAATGGAGGGCGTCAATATCCGCAGAAACGCCCAGCCGGGCGACTACATGTACGTCGGCATGTCGAACACCAACGAGACGATGAGCGACGACGAGGGCGACATCCAGATCGACGAGGAAGGTGGGGACTGGGGCGCAATGTACCGAATGGAACTCGAAGTCGACTACGATGTCAGCGAGATGGAACCCATCATCACCGGCGGTCCAGACGCAAATATCTGCGGTGGCTGCCCCTACGACGCCACCCCCCAGTCAAACGACAAGGCCTGCCAGTCGTGTGCGTTCAACCCGACCCGAGACGAGGAAGACCGTGGTCGACTGGTCGGAACGATGAACCTCGCCAAATCGATGGCGATGAGCGGCCAGACCTCGCTTGATCCGGAAAACACGATTGCCGAACCCGACAACATCGTCGTCATGGACGACGGGCGGGTCGTCATTGGCGAAGACACGGGGAACGAGGGCCACGACCACAACATGATCTGGATCTTCGATCCGGGCAACGCCTGACAACCGAGAGCGACGCTCGATCAGTCCTTCTTCGTTATCCAAGCGAAGTTTCGCTACCACAAGCAAAATTGTTTTATTGGCACGGTCAGTCGACAGTGCCAATGCCACTTGCGCTGCCACACGACGCCAAGGCCGGACCGACCAAGTCGGAAGTACGGTCGGTACTGCTCGGTAAACTCGACCTGAGTGAGTCGGATCATTTCGCCGAGGTCGGCTCCTGTACCGGTGCAGTAACCATCGAGGCCGCCCGCCGGGCCGGTCGCGTGACCGCCCTCGAACGCAGGGCCAAACGCCTTGAAGTCACGAAAAAGAACCTCGCGGCCAACGAGGAGTCGGTCACTGCCGAGGTCGACCTCCGAAACGCCGAGGCCCCCGAGGGACTCCCCGACGATGCCGACGCCCTCTTTTTGGGTGGGAGCCGGAACTTCGAGGCCGTCTTGGATCACGCCGTCGACACCGAGGTCGACCGGATCGTGATGAACGTCTCGCGGCTGGAAGTCGCAGGCCGCGCCACGCAGGCGTTCCGCGACCGCGACATCTTGGAGGAGGTCGTCCAGTTTCAGGTGAGCCACGGCTACGAACTCGCCGGGGCGACGAGTTTCAACTCCGACAATCCAGTGTATATGCTCGTCGGCAGTGCAACAGAGGACAGCGATGAAGGTGGCAAAAAGGCGGAGGCCACACAGTGACGCTGTACGGAATCGGCCTCGGTCCCGGCGAGGGTGATCTGGTGACCGTGCGAGGGAAAGAGATCCTCGACTCGGTCGACGTGGTCTACTCGCCCGGTCGACTCTCGCGGACGGTCGCACTGAAACACGTTGAGGAGTCCAAAATTGGGGACCTCGATTTCCCGATGACCCGCGACGAAGACAAACTCCGCACGGCATGGAAAGCCGCCGCCGAGGAAATCGCTCCGCAGGCCCGCGAGGGCGATGCGGCCTTTGTCACCCTTGGCGATCCGAACATCTACTCGACGTTCGGCCATCTGCGCCGGACGCTGGATGCCTTCCATCCGGAAGTTGAGGTCGAAATTGTCCCCGGCGTCAGCGCGATGACCGCCTTCGCCACCGCGCTGGATGTCGAAATCGAAGCCGGGGCAGGCCTCTCGCTTCGGGAGGCCGCCAACGGCCACGCGCCGACTGGCCCGGATCGGATGATCCTTTTTAAAGTGACTGACGCACCCGCGACCCACGAAGGGCTTGTCGAGGCTGGCTACGACGTGACCTACGGTCGACGGCTCTACATGAAGCAGGGTGAGACGATTATCACCGACGATCCAAGCGAGATCGACGAGCGCGACTACTACACCCTTGCGTATGCTGTCAAACGCGACCTCAACATAGAGCCAGCGACCGCGAAGTTCGCAGTCGACGAACACGACAGCGAGGAGGGCGAAGCATGAGCGACGAGTCCGCGGCCGACTCCGGTGAGGAGACAGACCCGCAATCTGCCATCGATGCGCAAGGCGAGCGTCGACGGGCTGAACTCGATGACCGGATCTTCGACCACAACGCGGGCGACGAACAGGAGGGCATCCCCTTCGTGGGTGCCGGTCCCGGTGATCCACGACTCCTGACGGTCGCCGGAATGGAACTTCTCCAAGAGGCTGATCTGGTCGTCCATGCCGGCTCGCTGGTCAACAGCGAACTGCTGGATGAGTACTGCGATCACGCCAAGACAGTCACCTCGATTGGAAAAGATCTCGAAGAGTTGATCCCGCTGATGCGGGACGCCCACCGAGAGGGCCGGAACGTCGTCCGACTCCACAGCGGCGATCCGGCGATCTACGGCGCGGCGCTCGAACAGATGGATGCCCTAGAGCATGAGGGAGTCTCAACCTACATCGTTCCGGGCGTCACCTCGGCGTTTGCGGCCAGCGCGTCGCTCCGGACCCAACTCACGCTCAACGAGGTCTCGAACCACGTCGCGTTCACCCGACCGCAGGGCAAGACTCTGACCGAAGAGGACGACCACATCAGCGAGTTCGTGGAGATGGGTGATGTGACCACCTGCATCTATCTCGGCACCCACGCCGTGGCCGACACGATGGACCGACTCATCGAGGATGGCCACGACGAGGACATTCCGGTGGCTGTGGTCTATCACGCCTCGTGGCCCGACGAGGACATGATGATCGGGACGATTGGCACGATTGGCGAGATCCTCGAAGAGGCGGGGCATCGGGCCTCGGCGATGGTCATTATCGGCGATGCCGTAACTGGGGCGGGCTACGAGCGATCCTTCCTCTACGATGGCTGGGCGAATCGGGGCGACGACGGTGCGGAAGACGAGGAGTCGACGGCAGACGAAACCACGGAGACAACAACACAATGAGTACTGACAACGACAGTTCTGACTCTGGCGGACACTGTAGCACAGCCGACAGCGACGGCGAGGTCGCCGAAGAGATCGCGATCATCTCCTTCAGCCGAAAGATGGAGACCGCCGAGGAGATCAAGGCTGAACTCGCCGACCGCTACGAGAAAATCGACATCATCGAGTACCACGGCGAGGTCTTCGACGACCACTGGGGCGAGTACGACTGCTTTATCGGCCTGATGGCCAGCGGGATCGCCATGCGGAAAACCGCCCACCTGCTCGACGACAAGTGGGACGACCCCGCCATCTGTGTCGTCGACGAAGCGCTCACGTGGGCCATTCCGATCACCGGCGGCCATCACGGCGCGAATCAGGTCGCCCAAGACCTCGCCACGATGGGTGCGATCCCGGCGATGACCACAGCCTCCGAAGCAGCGGGCAAACAGGGCGTCGAGGCCCGCGCGAAGGCGATGGACTCCCACGTGGTGAATGGTCGGTCGACGATTCAGACCAACCTCGCGGTGCTCGACGACAACCTTGGGCCAATCGCCCGACTCGACGGCCCGCAGGCCGTGCTGGTCGGCGATGATGTGACGGTTCTCAAACGAAACAAAGACGACGGCGTCGTCATCGGGACTGGCAGCGTCTCGGGGGCGTCGGCTGAGTCGTTCATCGCGGCGTGGGAGACTGCGCTTGCGGAGACCGAGTACGGGTTCGAGGATGTCGACTTCGTTGCCACCGCGACCAGAAAGGAAGACGAGGAAGGCCTGTTGGAGGCCGCCGAAGAGTTGGATCTCGGCGTTGTTGCTTTCGACAAGGAAACGCTCCTCGAACACGAGGGGCCGACACCCTCCAGATCGAAGGAACTCATCGGCTGGCCCGGCGTCTCGGAGGCCTCGGCGATTGCCGGCGGCCGCGAGCAGGACCTCCTGCTCGAAAAAATCGGCTACGAAAACGAGGTGACGGTGGCGATCGGCCGATGAGCAGCGAATCGACCGACAGCAGTACAGTCGACCAACCCGACGACCTCGGCACCCTCTCGGTCGTCGGCATCGGCCCAGGACTGCCCGACGACATGACCCAGCGCGCCAAACGAGTCATCGAGACCGCCGACTGCGTGATCGTCTCGGACCTCTATCAGGCGTTTCTCCGCGATGACGGCAGCCTGCCACCCAAAGACGAGGTCGACGACGATGGGTTCGTGACCCGCGACAACGGCCACCAACAGGAGATCATCCGGTCGACGATGGGTCGACAGATCGAACTCGCAAAAGTGGCCTTTGAGCGCGTCCGCGAGGGCGACGACGTGGCCCACGTCTCGGGCGGCGATCCCTCAGTGTACGGCAAATCCGACCTGATTTTCAAGATGGCCGAGGAGGAAGACGCCACCGACGTTCCAATCGAGATCGTCCCCGGCATCACCGCCGCACTCGGCGGCGGGGCGATGGTCGGCGCGCCGCTGTGCAACGATTTCTGTACGATCTCCTTATCCGATAAGTGGCGCGGCTGGGAGGAGATCGAACAGAAACTGCGGGCCGCAGCGATCAGCGATTTCGTCATCGTTCTCTACAACTGCTGGCGAAACTACGAGAAGGCAGTCGACATCGTCCGTGAGGAGCGGACCGACGATGCACTCGTCGCGATTGTCAACGACGCCGGGAGGAAAGACGCCGGGCGAAACGGTGAGGACCACTTTATTACGACACTCGGTGAGGCCACCGACCACGACCAAAAGGTGTCTGGGATGGGGACATCGCTGATCATCGGCAACCACGAGACAGAGACGTGGAGCAACGACTACCGAACGTTCCTCGTCACCCCGCGCGGTGGGCGTGACGTCGAGAATTTCTAATTCAACCATGAGTACGGACACAAACACGAATCAGACGGATGAATCGGCAAACGACGGATCAACTGGCGGCTGTACGGCCAAATCAGGGTCAACAAAAAAACAGTCGGTCGACGAGAAGATCGGCTCGACGGTCGACGATTTCGACGCCGAACCGGGGCAGTTGACGGCTGTGGGTCTCGGTCCCGGCCACCCAGAGGGGATGACCCAACGCGCACGTGCCGCGCTGCTGGATGCCGACCACATCGTCGGCTACACGACCTACATCGAACTCCTTCCGGAGGAGATCACCGAGGAGGCAGACGAACTGTACGATACGCCGATGTGTGGCGAGGTCTCACGAACCGAAGAGGCAATCGACCGCACGCTGGCGGGCCACGACGTGGCGATCATCGGCAGCGGCGACCCCAACGTCTACGCGCTGTCTGGATTGGCGCTCGAAATCATCGAATCGAAGGGAGCCACGGCGTCGATGCTCAATTACGAAGTCGTCCCCGGCGTCCCGGCTGCCCAGTCCTGTAGTGCGCTGCTCGGCGCGCCGCTTGTCAACGACACCGTTTCGATCTCGCTGTCCGATCACTTGGTCCCGATGCCGGAGATCGAGTCCCGCCTCCATGCCGCCGCGGGTGAGAGTTTTACAATCGTTCTCTATAATCCATGGAGCCGGAAGCGCCGGGAGAACTTCCAGAAGTGCTGTGAGATCCTGCTGGCTCACCGTGGCCCTGACACGCCGGTCGGCATCGTCCACGGCGCGGGCCGAGACGACGAGGAGGTCATGATCACCACGCTGGACCAACTGGAGGAACTCGGAGAGAGCGAGATCATCGACATGACGACCACGATTCTGGTAGGCAACGAGGAGACCTACGTCTGGGACGACCGGATGGTCACCCCGCGTGGCTACGAAACCAAATACGACTACTAACATGACTGCCTACGAAGTCACCCTCAACAAGGAGCCCTGTGACGGCATCTTCGCCTGTCTGACCCGCGATCCGCGGTTCGTCGAAGACGACGACGGACTGGCGACCATCGACCCCGACGGCGATCCGATCTACGACGGCGACGGCGAGGTCCGCGAGGAAAACGGCACCGTCATCGCCTCCTTCGACGACGAACGAATCGAGGAAGCCCGGCAGGCTGCGGCGGCCTGCCCCGTGAACGCAATCACCGTCGAGGAGGTCGACCAATGAGCATTGCCGTCCCCGACGATCTGCTGGCAGGCCACCCCTCGACGGCGTACTTTTGGGGTCGCGTGGCTGGCAACGGCGAGGTCGACCGCAATAGCCTCACTGTGACGACCAACGACGAGGCATCGGCCGAGACGATCAGCGAGATCGTCGGCAGCGAGGTCGACCACGACCGGAAAACCCGCGACTACGCCCATAACACCGACATTAGCAAGACCGAAGACGAGTACACGGTGGAAGTGACGAGCGACGACCTCTTTGGAATGAGTGGCTCGCTCGGCTTGCCGGTCGACGGGCGCGGCAACTACCGGTTTGGAGCCTTCTCGGACTTCCGGCGTGATCTGCTTCGCGGCCTGCTGGAAGGCTGTGGAACGATCTGTTTCAAATCCTCCAGCGGGACTGTGGGTGTCTCGTTCGTCCACGATGACGCCGAGCTGCTCGAACTCGTCCAACAACTCATCGACGACTGCCCAGTCGACGCGCCCTACGGCGACCTCTCGGCGACCTCGTCGGGTGGCTACTGGTTCGGCGTCGACGACGACGTGGCTGCCGACTTCGGGATCTGGCTCTACGAAGGCACCGAGGATACGGGCCTGTTCGCGCCAAGTCGACGCCGGAAACTGGTGCAAAGTCTCGATCAAGCAACCGACGTCGAGTTCGACCGCTCACAGTTCGAACAATGAGTCAGGGCCAGCTTCGGAACGCCATCGATTCGGTCGACAATGAGGCCGTCCTGCTCGTGGGGCATGGCTCGCGCCGCGAGAAATCCAACGAGCAGGTCCGCGAGCTGGCGGCGATGCTCGAAGACCGACTGGAGATTCCGGTCGACGCCGCCTTTCTCGAACTGGCCGAGCCTGCGATTCCGGATGCTATCGAGGGGTTGGCTGCGACTGTCGACTCGGTGACGGTCGTCCAGCTCTCGCTGTTCGCCGCGAGCCACGTCAAAAACGACGTGCCGGTCGCGGTCCAGCAGGCGCGGTCGGCCCACGAAACCGAGATCAAAAACGGCGCGCATCTCGGTATCCATCCCGCGATTGTCGACCTGCTGGATGATAGGGCAAAAGCGGTCGAAGAAGAGTTGGGCGTCGACCGCGAGGAAGACGACGTGGCGGCGGTCGTCTGCGGTCGTGGATCGAGTGATCCGGATGCCAACGCCGACCTCCACAAACTCTCGCGGTTGCTGTACGAGGGCCGGGAGTTCTCGCACGTCGAAGCCTCGTTTATTGGGATCACCGAGCCGACGCTGGACGACTCGCTGTCGACCATCGCCAAACAGCGGCCCGACGCTATCGTCGTGGTCCCCTACATGCTCGGCGACGGTGTGTTGACTGGGCGGATTCGGGAGTGGACTGACGACTTTGATGAGGAGTATCCCTACGTCGACGCCAGCTGTGGCGATCCGCTTGGGACCGACTCACGGCTGCTGGATGTGCTGGGTGATCGGTGGCAGGAGGCTCGGACCGACAGCGTCGAAATGTCGTGTGACACCTGCAAGTACAAGGTCGACCTCACCGGCTACGAGGAGGATACGGGCGGTGCGCGAGCGATGCTGCGGGCGCTCACCCAACAGGAGACTCACGCCGACCGGAGCGATGTCGACGATGATCCGCATACGCACGATGCGCCAGCAAAACACGTCGCCGTCTGTACGAACCAGACCTGCGCCGAAGACGGTGCGCCCGCGGTGCTCGAACGCCTCCGGCAGGAGGCACGGGACTCCGATGAATGCGATGCTCGGATTACGCGCTCGTCGTGTCTGGGGCGGTGTGGCGAAGGACCGATGGTCGCCGTCTACCCCGAGAACGTCTGGTATGGCGGCGTCCAAGCCGAAGACGCCGAACGCATCGTCTCGTCGCATCTCGACCGCGACCGCATCGTGAGCGATCTGGTCGACCAGACGCTTTAATCACACTGACCAACCACACACATCTATGAGCTGTTACGAAATCGAAGCACTCCGACTCGGATTGATGAACGTCCTTGGAACCGAAGATCCCGCGGCCCGCGAACACGCCGAAACCGAACTTGAGGGCCACCTCACCGGCCCAATCGAGGCGCTGGCCGACGCCGACTCGCTGTCGGCAATCGAGCGCCATCTCGACGCCGCGCTAGTCGACCTCGAAGAGGAAGTCGCCACCACCTCCTCTGATGACCCCGAGTACAACTATCTCCGCGGTCGACTGGTCGCCGTCCGGGATGCCGAACGCGCGGTCCACCGCATCACCGCCCAAGGCGAAAGCGTTCTCTCGGGACTCGGCGAGGCACACGACGTGCTTCACGAGACGTTCCCAGTCGAAGACTGAGTCATGGCCGACGCAACCGACGCGCTCCGAACGGTCGACCTCGGTGCAATCGAACCGGCCCGAAGCCGCCATATGTGGACCCGGTCGAGCCTCGCGCTCACCGACTCGCTGGCTGTCGTCGGCCAGTGGGACGGCACGATCACCGCGGTCGACCGCGAATCCCTCGACACTGTGTGGACGGTCGACCACGTCGACAGCCCCGCCTCCCTGCTCGAATCCGACGACCAAATCATCGCGGCTGGTCGCGGCGAGACGGGGACCATCGCAGCCTACGACGCCAAAACAGGCGACCAACAGTGGTCGTATGCCACCGCCGACGACATCGGCGCACCGACGTCGGACCGCGTGTTCGAACAGCCCTACGTGGTCGACCTCGCGGTGGGTGAGGACCGACTGTTTGCGGCGGCCCGACGCTACGAACGCGACGGCAAGGACCGACGCTGGCACAGCGCGGTGTACGCCTTCGGTTCAGAGGGCACCGTCGACTGGCAGTACTCGGTCGACGCTTCACCAATCGCCCTCGCCCCCAATGCCGCGGGCGACCGCCTCGCGGTCGGCTACAACCGATGTATGGGCGACCACAACCATGGCCTCGTCGTCCTCGACACAGCCAGTGGCCAACCGGCGTGGATGTGGGACCCCGGCACCGAAGGCGACCGCCGGGTCGGCGACGTATCCTACGACGGCGACTCGCTGGCGGTCACGAGCCACGGCGACAAACGGGGCTATCTGCTCGGACCGGGCGGTCGACAGCAGTGGCGCGTCGACCTCGCGGTCCCGACCGAAATAGAAGACGAAACGCTGTATGCCTACCCGAACCACGTCCACGCCCACGATGGCCGCGTGGCCTTCCTAACTGGGAATACCTACCCGGAGGAGGGCCGCGAAACCGAGGGTCGACACCCGAACGAACACCGAATCGTGGGGGTCGACGCCGACGGTGCTGAGTTATGGGACGCCGACCTCGGAGGGTTCGTCCACGGCACGGCGGTCGACGGGGATCGAATCGTCATCCCCTGTGCCCAGAATTTCCGAACGCGCGATTCGTCGACGCATGCTCTGCGGGAGTTCAATCTCGCAGGCGGGCCAAAAGAGGCGACGACAGTCGACGGGATTTCGACTGCGGCGGCGGTCGACGGCGGCGCAGTGGCGATGGTCGAAGAGCCAATCGTCTACCACGACGAGGGCGAGAAACGCGGCTCGTACGCGTTGCATCTCGGATAAGGGACTGTTTTTCCGCAACTACTCCGGTCGCTCTGTTGGGTTGATGTCGTGTGCGTGAACGAGTGGTAACCCACTGTCTGCGGCCGCCTCGAACTCGCCGTCGACGAAGGTCTTGATACACTCGTCGTCGTGGTCTGCGTGGCCGAGATACCACTCACCAACCTGCAGATGGAGGAGTACCTCGCAGTCCGTACAGTAGCGGTAGCCCGTCGACCCCTCGCCACCGTGGGCGGCCTGCCGGACACTCTTACAGAGTCGGTGTTTGCCCCACCATTGCTCGCAGTTCGGACAGCCATACACGTAGTTGAAATCCGACTGTCGACGCTCGTAGTAGGTCGAACACCGCCCCGGCAGTTCGAGGGGGTCGACCCACGCCCGAAAGGAGTCGCCGTGACCCGTCTCGATGGTGAACCCGGCGTCGACGGCCGTGTTCCGGCCACCGGTCGCGGGCCCGGTGTCGGCGTGGTCGCTGTGGCCCCCATCGGGGGTCGCAGTCGCACCGTCAGCCCGGAGTTCGATCCCCATCTCGCCGACGACTGCCCGCTCGCCACGATGTTGGTACTGCCAGGCGTGGACGAGTTCGTGGCGGATCGTCATCTTGCAGGCCGCGAACCCCGCTCGGTCGTAGGTGTGTTCGGTCAGTGTGATTGTCGCGCGGCCATCGCCGTCGTAGGAACACCGCCCGTGTCGACGCTTCGCGCGCGTCGAGGTCGACCACGTGATTTTGCTGAGGTCGACGCCGTCGAGCGGCCACTCCTCGCCGCAAACCACGGCCTCGCCGTACCCACGGGCCCGACGGGAGAGCTCGTGGTTGTCCCCCAGCGTCCCGACCGTATCGACTGCCCGACTGTCTGTGATTCGCACTGGTTGGCGGTTGGTGAGCTCTCGTATATATGTTCACGGGTGGCTCCTGATCGTAATTGTATGACCAGTGTTCACACAAGACTGTTACCCAGTTCATCAAAAATCGAACAGCCGTGAAAATGTCTTCGCTTAATGTGGTTGGAAGGACTTGATAAAACTAGGTAGATTCGTAGTCTGGGACATTTCACCCCCCTTCCTCCCCGAACGTGCTACGCCTTCCTACCTGTTCCCCCACGTTTCGGCCCTCCCCCCTTCCTATTTATTCTCCTGTGAACTCGCCCTGTGACATCAGTCGACGCGCGATCACGACCAGGCCGTTGCCGAACCCCTCGCCGTAGATCGCGTGTTCCTCGTTGGTCGACGGAAGGATCGTACTCACGAGGATCTTCGAGCGGTCGACCAACAGCAGCCGACCGATAGCCGTCTCACCGGTATCTTGTTCCTCCTCTCGGAGCCACCCTAACCCCGAAACGAACGTGGTTGCCTCGGGGATCGACTCTTGGATCGCAGTTCGAATCAGTTCGGTCGGCGCGCCGATCAGCAGGTCGACGCTCCGGTTCATTTCGGTGAGATTGTCGACCAGCCGGTCGGTCAACAGCGACTCGTCGCCGACGACCAACACGATCTCGTTGGTGGCTTTGTCGAGCAGTTTGTTCGTCCGGCTTTCGATGGCCGTCGAACCGGTCAGTGCCCACACCTGCTGGATCGACGATTCATCGTGGTCTTCGACCATCTCCACATCGTCCAACGCAGCCTGGAGTCGGTCGACGCGACTTTCGTACTGACCGCGAAGCGTTTCGGTCGCCTCCGACATCGAGACGGCCCGGAACTTCTGGGGACTCGAATGCTGGATTTTGACCAACCCTTGGGCCTCTAAGATGCGAACCGCATCGTAGACGCGGGTTCGCGGCACGTCGGTCATCTCGCTGAGTTGCTTTGCGGTGCCCGTAGACAGCCGTGAGAGGCCGACGAAACAGCGGGCTTCGTACTCCTTGAGCCCGATCTGCTGGAGGACTTCGACAGCCTCGGTTACGTTTTCTAATGTGGACATAAATCTATCTCTCCGGAGAACCCGGTCATGCAGTACACTCGGTGTCCCACACTCATAGGTATTGTCACTCGATTCGTGAAATCAATTCCCAATTGAATGGTGATATCTGGACAAACAGACATTCAAAGACTTTTCACGCAAATAGTGAAAATTTGTTGTGACGGCTACTGTCACATACTGCGAATTCAACGCTGATATTTCTACGGAGCGAATACTGCTTTTCTAAAAGCATTCACTCAGTTAATCACAAAAGCAATATACCTACAGAGTCTAAGGAGGAGGAGACAATCACGATTGGCACAATCGCTACCGTCTGCCGTCTCACGCAGTCGTGGTCGACGGTAGCCAACCGCTGTCAGCTCCTCGCATGACTACTCACCGCACAGATCAGCACTCGACAGCCATCGAACAGCTCGAAGCGTTCAGACTCAGCACCTATGCGGCCCGAACGTTTGTCGCGCTCTCCAGTCTCGGCTCCGGAACCGCCAAGGAGGTCAGTCAGGTTGCAGAGGTTCCGCGAACCCGCGTCTACGACGCCGTCGAGGAGTTGCGTGACCGGGGGCTGGTCGACATCCAGCAGTCCAGCCCACAGCGATTCATTGCGATCTCGGCCGAGACCACGCGCCGAAAGCTCGACCAAGATCTCCAACAGCGCCTCACGAAGTTGACGACGGCGCTCGATCAGCTCGAAGCGGTCGACAATGGGTCCGAACAACGGGGTATCTGGACAGTCAGCGGCCAAGAAACCATCGTCGACCGACTGCTGACGTTTCTCACCGAGGCCGACTCGGAGATCGTCTACGTCGCCGACGATGGGTTCCTCTCGGAGCGGCTCATCGATGGACTCTCGGCGGCCGTCGACCGCGGCATCTCGGTCAGCATCGGTGGGCTCTCGGCCGAGGCGATGGACCGCCTCCAGGCCGAGATCCCCGCGGTCGAACGACTCGAACCCGCCGCCCAAGCCATTCCGATGGTCAGTCGGTTCCTGTTGGTCGACGGGAGTCGAACGCTGCTGAGCGTGCAGGTCGGCAACCCAACCCCGGATGCCGAGACGGCGATCTGGGGGGCTGGAGAAACGAACAAACTCGTCGTCATCCTCAAATCGATCTGTGGGGTTACCGCCGGAGCGACCGACGGGAGTCAGTAACCCTACGCCACGACCTCGTAGCCGCTGTCTTCGATAGCCGAGGTGACGGTTCCTTCGTCGACATCGCCGTCGACTGTGACCGTTCCCGCCTCGTGGTCGGCCTCAACGCCCTGAATACCCTGTAACTCCGAGACCGCAGCCTCGACGTTTGATTCACAACCAGTACAGCTCATTCCAGTGACTGAGAATGTCGTACTCATAGATACCCACAGGCCCGCAAGCAGTATTGATCTGACGGTCAGAAACGGACGCGCGACGACCGGACTCAGTCGACGCGCTCGGCGAACGCGAACTGCGGTTTGACGTCCGTGATCCGAATGTCGAGCGTCTCGCCGGTTTCGGCCCCGGAAACGAAGACGGTGAAATCCTCGACTTTAGCGATCCCGTCGCCTTCCTCGCCGACGTCGACGATCTCGACTTCGAACTCGTCGTCGACGCCGAGGGGAGCAGTCAGACGGTGTTTGCCGATGAGATAGATTTCCGAGGAGCTATCGCGGGAGGCATCCGGGCTGCTCCGCTGGACGTACTGGAACTCCTCGGCGATTTCGTCCTGTAAATCGTCGAGATCCTGGCCTTGGAACACCTTCACCACGAAATCGCCGCCAGTGCCGAGATGTTCGCAGGCGACCTCGAAGGCCTGCCGGCCGAGATGGACCGACCGGGCGTGATCCAGCGAGTACTCGCCGGTCATGTTCGGGGCCATATCCGAGATGACAACGTCCGCGCCATCCTCGCCGACCAGTTTGCGGAGTCGGTCTTTGGTCCGGTCGTCGGTCATGTCGCCTTTGATCGTCTCGACGGTGTCGTGGTCCTCCAGATCCCGAATGCGCTGGAAGTCGACGCCGATCACGGTGCCATCGTCGCCGACCTCTTCGGCGGCGACTTGGAGCCAGCCGCCGGGGGCTGCCCCAAGGTCGACGACGGTGTTGCCGGGGCCGAACAGGCCGACCTGCTGGTCGAGCTGTTTGAGTTTGAACGCCGACCGCGAGCGATACCCCTGCTGTTTGGCTCGGTTGTAGTATTTGTCTTTGCCGCTTCCCATATTGGATACTCCTCAGTGATCCGGCCGCCTAACCCTGCCGATTTAGTCGACTCCCGCAACCCGTCGAATTCCCCACAGTCGACCCTCACGCTCCTCGATTGCGAACCCACACGCCATATAAAAGGGTCGGACGCGCTCGTCGAACGTCGCCGACAGCGGTTGTGGGCCAGCCCACTCGGCGGCCGCCTCGATCAGCGACCGACCGATGCCCTGACCCCGACGTGTCGTGCTGACTGCAATCGCTGATATATAACTCGAGTCGGGCCACAGCACATCTTCAACTGCCTCCGCTGCACGTATAAGCGCGATTGCGCCGACCGGTCGACCAGCCGCCTCTGCGAGCAGTATACAGCCCCTATCGCCGGTTAGTTGATCCCTAATCCGGTCGGCGTCGGTGTCGAGGAGCGCGCCATCGAACAGTCGCATGACGTCGACCAGATCCTCGGGGGCGGCGTGGCGGATCGAGGTCACGCGCTGGATTTGCGCTTGTGGTTGAGTTCCAGAATGAGTCCCTCGATTGTGGGCCGGTCGGACGGGGAGTTGCCGACATAGGAGTAGACCAGCCGTGGCTCGTCACCCCGGAGGTCGATGATGACCGCCAGCGGCATCCGGCCCAGGAGATTGTGGAGCGAGCCGAGAAACCCGAACCGGACCGGTTGGCCGAACCGGTCGGCGACGGCGGTGTCGGGATCGGCGACGACCGGGAACGGGAGGTCGTAGTTGGTCGCCCACTCGGCGGCCCGCTCTTTGGACTCCGGCAGGACCGAGACGACGACGGTGTTTCGCTCGCGAAACTCATCGTAGCGGGCGGCGATATCCTGGACTTGGTTCCGACAGTTGCCACAAAGATAATCCCGCTGGAACAGCAGCACGACGAACTCCGCATCCAACCTGTCGAGCCGAAGCGGGTCCGGCCCGGCCCCGCCGTTCGGCAGTTCAATCGAGAGATCGGTCGGCTTCGAGTACATACCGAGCCTTCTGTCGCCGACTGACAAAAATACTCAGTTTGCCGACCTGCTCGCCGGTGGCTATCCACCCTTTATGAGTCGTAACACCTGCACATGGTCGACCCCGACGGGCTGGTCTTCCGGAACCGGTGAGCCATCGACGAGCACCGAAACCTCCTGTGGACTTCGGTCGACCTCCCTGACCAGATCGGCGTAGGTAGCCGACTCGTCGACGGTCACCTCGCGGGAGCCTTCGCCGACGACGTCGACGGTAACGTTCATACGAGAGGGTAGGGCGATCAATTAATAAAAGCAGTCGGGTCCGGCCGTCGACTGGTCTCGGGGCGTTTATGAGCCATCGACTGCTTGCTTCGGTATGAGCGACGTCGACGCCGAAAGCGACAGCGAGCCGGAGCCGGGACGGGAGATCTGGATCGAGAAATACCGCCCCCAGACGCTCGACGACATCAAGGGCCAAGACGACATCGTCGAGCGGCTCCAGAGCTACATCGACCAGCGGGATCTGCCGCATCTGCTGTTCTCGGGCCGTGCTGGAATCGGCAAAACGACCGCCGCGACCGCCATCGCCCGCGAGGTCTACGGCGACGACTGGCGGGGGAATTTCCTCGAACTCAACGCCTCCGATCAGCGCGGAATCGACGTGGTTCGAGACCGCATCAAGAACTTCGCCCGCTCGTCGTTTGGCGGTCACGACTACCGTATTATCTTTCTTGATGAGGCTGACTCGCTTACATCCGATGCACAGTCAGCGCTCCGCCGCACGATGGAGCAGTTCTCCGACAACACCCGGTTTATTCTCTCCTGTAACTACTCCTCGAAGATCATCGACCCGATCCAGTCGCGGTGTGCCGTCTTCCGCTACTCGCCGCTTTCGGACGAAGCAGTCGCCGCACAGGTCGACGAGATCGCTGCCGCCGAGGGAATCGAAGTCACTGACGATGGCCGTGAGGCGCTGGTCTACGCCGCGGGCGGCGATATGCGCCGGGCGATCAACTCCCTGCAGGCCGCCGCAACCACCGGCGAGGTCGTCGACGAGGAAGCGGTCTATCTCATTACGTCGACGGCGCGCCCCGAAGAAATCGAGTCGATGGTGACCGACGCAATCGCCGGCGACTTCTCGAAATCCCGTGCCACACTCGACACGCTGCTCACCGACACCGGGATGGCTGGCGGCGATATTATCGACCAACTTCACCGGTCAGTGTGGGACTTTGATCTCTCGGAGCGTGATGCGGTGCGACTGATGGAGCGAATCGGCGAGACGGATTACCGGATTACCGAGGGTGCGAACGAGCAGGTCCAGCTTGAGGCACTGCTGGCGTCGCTAGCGATGAACGAACAGTAGGCCGAACCGAGTAGGAGGGTTCCTCAGAGTTCGGGTTCAAGATAGACGATTTTCACGCGGTCGTCGGTTGCTTTGAGTTCCGTCTCGATCTGGGTGATATCTTCGTCGATGTCACCGGTGATCAGCGATTTGTCGAAGCTCACCTCGGCAGTGACGAGTGCCTCGGCGGGGCCGACGAACATCGTTCGGAACCCGTCGACGTGCGTAACGCCTTCGTGGGCCGCGATAACGTCCCTGAGATCGGATTCGACATCGGGATGGAGACTCTCACCGAGCAGGAGTCGTTTGTTCTCCCACGCGAGCGCGACGGCAAATCCCATCAGCATGAGACCGATCAGGAGCGCGGTTACCGCGTCGTAGATCGGGTTACCCGTGAGTTGGGTGAGGACGATTCCGACCAGTGCGAGGGCGGCTCCGAGCAGCGCGATGGTGTCTTCGGTGTAGGCCGTCAGCGTCGTCACGTCACTGGTCTTTTTAAATGCTTCCGGGATGCCGGACCAGCCGTAGTTCGTGATCTGTCGCTGGAGTTCGGCGTTGGCTTTGGCGAAAGCGTATAACTCGAAGCCGATGGCTCCGAGCAGGACAACGACGCTGACGTACCACGCCGGGAACGGACCGATTCCGAGGAGGGTTATCGGGTCGACGGTCACGGTGTGGGGATTGAGGATCGCTTCGTAACCGTGTTTGACCGACTCCCAGCCCGCGATGCCGAACAGCAGCACCGACACCAAAAAGCTGTAGAAGAACTGTGCCTTGCCGTAGCCGAAGGGGTGGCTCTGGTCGGCCGCGCGGTCGCTGTACCGAATCCCAACCAAGAGGAACACCTGATTGCCGGTGTCCGAGATCGAATGGTAAACCTCCGACAACATGGAGGGGCTGCCGGTGAGCACGAAGGCGAAAAACTTGAGGATCGCAATCGCTCCGTTGGCGACGAGCGCGGCGAGGACGACTGATTTACTGCCTGCCATATGTCATGGCTGACGTGTCTGCCGTTTAATGGTTCCGTCACCCTCTCGGCGTCGACCGAGTGGGTTCGTCCCACTGTCGACCGGTCCGTCCCGGAACAATAGTTTTCAGTAGTCAGACCCATAATGGTTGGATATGCTTACAATCGTCTCCGATACTCACAGCACCGATGGCCACCGTCTCCGCGGGCGCACGCTCAAAGCGGTTCGCACGGCCGACCTCGTCGTCCACGCTGGCGACTTCATGATCGACCCCGTCCTCGATGCCTTCGAGGACGAATCGTCGACGTTCCGAGGCGTCTACGGCAACAACGATGACGAAGCGATCCGCTCGCGGCTCCCCAAAGCCCGAACTATCGAGTATGAGGGCGTCCGGTTCGCCGTAACCCACACGGTTCGCGGGGGGAACACGGCCCTGACACTGTTCGGCAAGGAACGCGAAGCCGATGCGGTCATCTTCGGCCACAGCCACCGCCCGACAGCTGAGTTGTCCGGCGAGCTCCCCCTTATCAATCCGGGGAGCCACGCCCAGCCGCGGGGCAATCGCCCGGCGCATGCCGAACTGGAGCCGGTTGCGGGTGGACTGCAGGGTCGACTCGTGACACCGGATGGCGAGGTGTTCAAACAGTTCGAGATCCAGCCGCGGTGAGTTCGGATGCTGGCGTCGACACGTCGAAACGCCTTTCAACAGGCCGATAATACCCAATCTATGGTTGTTTCGTTCTTCGACGATCCCGTGGTTATCGGGCTTATCGTCCTCTTGGTAGCGTTCGTCTTCTTCGGCTATCTGTTAATGCGTCGCACCGTGCTCGGGCTCCGTGAAGGGTACGAAGACGGCCAACGGCGGGAGTAAGATGGCTACTGTTCTGGAGCACACACAATGGTAGCAACTGGCACACTACTCACGTTCGGCGTTGCGGCCGCCGCCAGCCTGTTTATGGCGTGGGCCATCGGGGCCGGCTCCTCGGGCTCTACGCCGTTCGCCCCCGCGGTCGGTGCCAACGCGATCTCCGTCATGCGGGCCGGGCTGATCGTCGGCGTCCTCGGCTTCTTTGGAGCCGTCTTTCAGGGCGCGAACGTCACCGAAGCAGTCGGCAGCGAACTCATCATCGGTGAGCCACTCACCGCGACCGCGGCGATTGTCGGGCTCATCACCGCCGCCGTGTTGGTCGCTATCGGCGTCTTCGCTGGCTACCCGATTGCGACCGCCTTTACGGTCACTGGCGCTATCGTCGGCGTCGGATTGGCGATGGGCGGCGCGCCCGCGTGGGCGAAGTATGCCGAGATCATGACGCTGTGGGTGCTGACGCCGTTTGTTGGCGGCGGCATCGCCTACGGCATCGCTCGCCTCCTCCGGGGCGACCGGTTCGACGAGGATTATCTGATCGCGCTGTTGGGTGGCGTTATCGGCTTTATCATCGCTAACGTCGGCTTCGCATTCCTCGGCCCACCAGATGGCTCCGGTTCGATTGCCGGGACGCTCGGTGCAGGGTTGCCGCTTCCCACGGTGGCTGGCGTCGACGGCGGCCAGATAGTCGCCGCACTCGCCGTGGCGGCGCTGTCAGTTGCGGTGCTTTGGTTCGCGCTCAACCGGGACCGGACGGCCGGCCAGCGGCGGTTCCTGCTCGTGCTCGGTGGGCTCGTGGCGTTCTCGGCCGGCGGCAGTCAGGTCGGGCTGGCGATTGGCCCGCTGGTGCCGTTGCTGGGTAGCGGTATCGAGATCCCACTGTGGGCTGTTCTTACCGGCGGTGGGTTCGGACTCCTGCTTGGCTCGTGGACCGGCGCGCCGCGAATGATCAAAGCACTGGCCCAAGACTACTCCGCGCTCGGCCCCCGGCGCTCAATCGCGGCGCTCATCCCCTCGTTCGCTATCGCCCAGACGGCGGTCGCGTTCGGGATTCCGGTCTCGTTTAACGAGATCATCGTCAGCGCCATTGTTGGCAGCGGCTACGCCGCGGGGAACGCCGGGGTGAGTCGACGGAAAATGATCTACACCGTGCTCGCATGGGTCGGCTCGCTCGTGTTGTCGTTCGTGTTGGCCTACGGGATCTTCACGCTGATTACACTCGTTCGGTGATCGCATCAACCAATAATCGAGCAGTATGATACCGAAAACAGACGCCAGTTAGTCCGTCCCTACGCTAGATAATCCGTCACTACGTTCTGTCGGAGTTCACGTCAGTCGACCGGAGTCACTCACGTTAGTTCCGGCTCCTCGTCGACCTCTGTTTTAGGATACTCCGCAGTAACGGTGATCCGTGCTTTCAGGATTCGGGTGTTGTCGACCTCTTCGATCTCGATCTCGACGCCGTCGTACTCGAAGGTCTCGCCCTCCTCGACGAGTCGACCGGCTCGATTAAACACGAAGCCAGCGAGGGTTTCGAACTCCTCGCCCTCCGGCAGTTCGATATCCAGCGCATCGTTGACCTCGTGGATGTTGACCTCGCCGCGGACCAGCGTCGTCTGGTCGTCGAGTCGCTCGAATGGCTCTTCTTCGTCGCCTTCGAGAATATCGCCGACGATCTCCTCGACCATATCTTCGAGGGTGATGATCCCTTCAGTCGTCCCGAACTCGTCGAGGACGATCACCATCTGGAGGCGGTTTTCCTGCATTTCGGCCAGCAGGTCGTCGGCGTTCTTCGACTCGGGGACGTGGAGCGTCGGCTGGACGACATCGCCGAGGTTACTGCCACCCTCGCTGTACTGGTGTTCTCGGACCAGATCTCGGATGTTGACGATGCCGATGATGTTGTCGAGGTTGCCGTCGTAGACGGGCACCCGAACGTGATCGTTGCTGATACAGACCTGAATCGCCTCCTCGACGGTCGACTCACGGGAGACCGCAGTCACGTCGAGTCGGGGCGTCATCACCTCCTTGGCAATCGTCGAGTTGAACGTGAAAATGCGTTCGAGCATCTCGCGTTCCTCCTCCTCGATGACGCCCTCACGCTCACCGGTTTCGATGATGTCCTGAATCTCATCGCGGGTGACGTAGGGTGATTCGATCTGCGAGGAACTGCCAAGCAGCTTGTTGATCACTCGTGTCAGATGGTCAAAGACGAATATCAGTGGAAAGAGGAGATATTCGGAGAACTTCAGTGGCTTGGCGATCCGCAGGGCCCACGATTCGGTGTTTTCGACCGCGTAGGATTTCGGCGCGCTCTCGCCGAACAGCAGCACGACGGCCGTAATTCCGAAGGTGGCCGCAAAGACAGCCTGACCTTGTGTGAGATAGAAGCCAAACAGTGTGGTTGCTATCGAGGACATCGCGATGTTGGCGATGTTGTTGCCGACCAGAATCGTTACCAGCAATCGGTGGGGGTCATTTTTGAGCCCCTCGACCAGCTTTGAGTTTTTGATCCCCTCGTCGACCATCGAGTCGACCCGGTGTTGGGGCAGCGAGAAGAAAGCGATCTCCGACGACGAAAAAAACGCCGAGAGACCGATCAGGATGACGATGCCCACCACGCCTAAAATCGTGAGCGTCGATGTGTCGAAAGCCGGTAGCTGCAACGCCGAGAGCATAACAGAAGCATCTGCAAGCGATAAACCCATGTGCTGAATCGTTGCTCGGCCCGGAAATTAAGCGTTGTCCTCCCGGCGCGTTGGGGTAGTCGTCTCCGAGCAAGCGGAGACATAAAGACGGCCCAACTCATAGGCTCGCTAATGGCAAAACGGCGCTGTGATGGCTGTGAGACGAAGGTAAAAATCGCCGGAGGGATCGGTGATTTTTGGAGTTTCGACTTCACGCCAACCGGCGGGATGATCCTCGAACTCGCCGACGGCAGCGAGCATTTCCTCTGTATGGACTGCGTCGACAAGCTTCCCGACGACCACGATCCGGGAGCCGACGACGTGGCCGCACTGTCGACCGACACCGAGGAGTGAGCACACGTATCACACAGCCATCCGTACGTTTTTGACCGAGGCCGCCCCACCACCTGCCGTGAAGCCCTCGCGTATTTTGGCGGAGTTCCCCGCCCCCAGCTTCCGTGCGACCCAACAGGAGGCACTCACTGAGATCCGCGAGGCATTTGAATCCGACAACGACGTGGTGCTGATCCGCGCACCCACCGGCAGCGGCAAATCCCTCCTTGCCCGCTCGATCATGGGCTGTGCGCGGGATCTCCAGACCGCCAAACCCGCCGAAGTAACGGGGGCCTACTACACGACCCCGCAGGTCTCCCAACTCGATGACGTCGACGCCGACGACCTGCTGGACGACCTCGAAGTCATCCGCGGCAAAAGCAACTACAACTGTATTCTCCCCGGCGAACACGACACGCCGGTCAATCAGGCCCCCTGCGCCCGGGAGAAGGGGTTTGACTGTACTGTCAAACATCGCTGTCCCTACTATTCGGACCGAGCTATCGCCTCCGGCCAGCCGATGGCCGCGATGACGCTGGCCTATTTTATGCAGACCGCCGGCTCCGACGTGTTCGGGATGCGCGACGTGGTCGTCATCGACGAGGCCCACGGGCTCGCCGAGTGGGCCGAAATGTACGCGACAATCGAGCTCTCGCCCCACCGTGTCCCAGTCTGGGACGATGTCGACATTCCCGACATCAACGGAGGCCACGATCAGGTCGAGGTGGCGATTGGGTTCGCCGAGCGACTCTCGAACGTCTGTTCGGCCGCCAAAGACCAACTGACAAACGAACCGGAGCTAACGCCCGACGAGGTCGCCCGTCGGGACCGACTCGGCGAACTGGTCTCGGAACTCGACTGGTTCATGGAGGACTACCGGAGTCCAGACAGCCCGACGACGTGGGTCGTCGACCAGCCCGGCGGAGCGGGCACCGCGATTACAATCAAACCGCTCGATCCCGCCCGCTATCTGCATCACACGGTCTGGGACCGCGGCGAGAAGTTCGCGCTGCTGTCGGCAACCATACTCAACAAGGACGCCTTCTGTCGACAGGTCGGTCTCGATCCTGACCGCGTCGCGCTGGTGGACGTAGAGCACACGTTCCCAATCGAAAACAGGCCCTTGTACGACGTGACACAGGGGAAAATGACCTACGAACACCGCGACGACACGATCCCCAAAATCGCCCGCCTCATCGTTCGGCTGATGGCCCACCATCCCGACGAGAAAGGGATCATTCACGCCCACTCGTATGCGATTGCCGAGCAGTTGGCCGAAACGCTCACCGAGTTCGGCGTCGGCCAGCGCGTGCGGGTCCATGACACGGAGAACAGAGATGCCGAACTCGACGCCTGGAAGGCCAGCAACGATCCGGAACTGTTCATCGCCGTCAAAATGGAGGAGGCCCTCGACTTAAAAGGCGATCTGGCACGCTGGCAGGTACTGTGTAAAGCTCCGTATTTAAATACGAACGACTCACGGGTCGCCCAGCGGCTCGAAGACGGCCAGTGGGCGTGGTATCACCGGACCGCCCTCCGGACGGTGATTCAGGCCTGCGGGCGGGTCGTGCGCGCGCCGGATGATTACGGCGCGACCTATCTCGCGGATTCGAGTCTGCTTGACCTTTTTGAGCGCGCCGAGAGCGACACCCCGCCGTGGTTCAAACAGCAGGTCGACCGACTCTCGAAGCCGACCCTCCCAGAGTTCGATCCACAGGCGGCGCTCGCTGGAATCAATGCGACAGCATCGCCCAGTCGTTCAGGAAAACAGACTACTGGACAGACACGAACTGAGTCCGACGCCGACCGTCGGAAGAACCATCCGCTGTCGGACGTCTGGGGCGACGGGTGAGATGGTGCAGTCGGCTTAAATGAGCACCGCGCCGTAGGCGAGCATCGAGCCAATCATCAGGACTGTAAAGAAAATCGCCATGATCTGCTGTCGGTCCATACAGCGGGTCGAACCTCGAACATATTAGAGGTTATGACTCTCTGAGACGCTACCAGTACCGCCCAGACACAGATTGACAATCAACAACCTAAAATCCAAATTTACTTTTGTTTTTCACAGTTATAGCTAATTCTTACAAGTGGTGTGGCACTAAGACTCACAGAAGGTTTAGATACTTGGTGTCTGTATACAGAGTATGGCAACGAACGGCCTCATGACCGCATTGACACTGTACCGCTGTGGAACCCTCACGTTCAAGCAGGCGGCAACCCGCGCTGGCCAGACCGACGACACCTTCGCCCGGACACTCGCCCAGTACGGCATCCCGGCCCACAACTGAGACTGGCTGCAGAAGCTAATTCTCGCAATTTGATACTAACAAGGAAACTATTAGTACCCCATGATACGTACTCACAAATGGAGGGGTGATCCATGTCAACACATATCAAACGCCTGTGTGACAGTCTGGAGCTCCCACGTGCGGATGCGTGGGCAGCCCACGCGACTGTCGAAGGCTGGCTTCGCGCCGAATCAGCGCCCGACTCCGACACCAGTATCGACCGGCTGCGTGTCGGCTCGCGGCTCCTGTCACGGCTTGAAACGGACGGGCGGCTGACCCGAGATCAGCTCTCGCTGCTCGCTGACCTCTGTCAACAGCGGCTGGATGACGACACAGCCCCAGCTCGTGATCGTGAGTCGCTTGCCGCAGTCGTCGACCACGTCGAGTATACCCTCGATATGTGTTCGACCTAAGCTGGCACGGGATAGCCAGTGTCGACCGACCCCGACGACCTGACGACCTCAGGGGACCAACCACTGGGGTCGACAGCTCCGTGGTGGGGCTTTTTGATACTGAAAAGAAGCCTGCGAGCTATGTCGTCCGAAGGTGACCTTGGGTCGGTTCGTACAGTTCGCCTTTCCGGCGGAGGTTCTCGATTTCTTTTTCGGCTTTGGTGGCCTCCATGCCGATCTCGCTAGCCCGTTCAAGCACTTCGTCGACCGGTGCGCCCTCCTCGAACTCGTCTTCGATCTCGGCGATCAGCTGCTTGATGTTCTTGATCCGGTCCCGTTGGGTTTTCGAGGTCCCCGTCTCGACCACGTCGGCATCGAACTGGCCAGTCTCGGGGTCGACACCGATATCCTTCAGACAGGAGCGAACGATATCAACGGATCGGGTCGCGTCCTCCTCGTCGACGGTATCCGAGAGCCGTACCCGTGCGCTGGCCTCCGCCAGCCTGACGAGTGCCTCCAGCTTTCGGGCCGTGACCGGAATCGGCGCGTCCTCATCGGCCCCTTTCGAGCGCAGGTCGACGTAGAACTCCCGAATTGCGGCTTTGGCCTCGTCGGTCATCGTCGGGAAACAGGAGCGTTTGGCGTGGGCGATATACTTCCGAAGGAGTTCGGCGTCGATCTCGGGGGCGACCTGTTCGGTTACCTCGTCGACCTGCTCCTGGGTGAACTCCGAGGTCGGCACGTTGGCGCGTTGCGTGTTCAACTCACCCGCGTAGTTTGTCTTGAGGATGTGGTCGGCCAGCATGCCGTCGTGTTCGGGGTCGGGCTTGTCAGTAACCGTAAAGATGAGATCGAACCGCGAGACGAGTGCGGGTTCGAGATCGATCTGCTCGCCGATTGGTTCGTACTGGTCGAACCGGCCGTACTTCGGATTCGCCGCGCCGAGCAGTGAACACCGAGATTTGAGCGTGGCGTTGATCCCTGCTTTCGAGATACTGATCTGTTGCTGCTCAAGAGCTTCATGCATAGCCGACCGGTCTTCCGGTCGCATTTTATCTAGCTCGTCAACCGCTGCGATCCCTTGGTCGGCCAACACGAGCGCACCGGCTTCGAGGGTCCACTGCTGGCCGTCGCCGAAGTCATCTCTTACAGCTGCCGCAGTAAGCCCGGCCGAACTGCTGCCCTTCCCGGAGGTGTACACCGATCTCGGGGCAATATTCTCGATATATGATAGCATTTGGGAGTTGTGGGAGATGACGTTGTTCGTGAGGTAGTTGTGAGTTCCCTCGACTTCCAGATCGTAGACCCAGTCGTCGTCGGGGGTGACTGTCTCAATCGTCTCGATTTTCTCCCATCCAACGTCGCCATCAGCCAACTGTCGGAGCGCGTCAACATCTCGCGTGAGGCTGTCGACACCACCGTCAGAAGCAATGACTGTCTGTTCAGCGGTTGTGTCTGTCATCGCATCTTCGAATGCAGATACGACGCGTGAGAGCGCGTCACGGCTTGGATTTCGTCGGTTTCGCTCATAATGCTGATACGTGCTTCGTGGAAGGTTGCACGAAGCCTGTGGGAGCTCAAGCGCCTCCCGAATTCGTTTGAGCTCGGCCCCGATATTCGGCACTACATCGCGGTTTGTATTGCTTGCTGTACTACCGTGTTTCAGTGTAGCCTGTGTTTTCCGTTCCGTAACAAATCCGACCTCGTCGACGTACCGTTTGAATTGGTCTCCACTGATTCGGAGTCGGTAACTGCCGTTCTGTCGTTCTGCAAGCTGCGAAGAGATACCGAGCGAGAGCAGCAGGCTTCGGACGTTTGCCAACAGCTCACGACTCATCGAGGCAACTGAAATCTCTCGTTGCGTCGCTGAAACGTGTCCTTCGCCCTCGATATACGCTTTGAGGAATGCGGCTTTGATTTCGACTGACGCGCTCTGAATTGCGGGTGGTACTCGCTGTGTGTCCGAGCCAGTGAGCAGTTTGCTGTCACAGTGCTCAAGGAAGCTTACGAACTCCCCTGACGAGCACATGAGTTCCTCGGCATCCTTTCCATCGTGTGGTTCTCGAATCGTAGTGTTCAATCCAAGATCCGAAAGCGTCTGTGTAGCATCGGCTAAGACTTTCTCGTCATTATTTGTAATCGAGACGAAGCCAGTATTATCCTCGCGCTGCTCAACGTATCCCTCTGCGACAATGTATCCGAGCAAGCGGGCTAACTCGGGGGTCCATCTGTCCGGCAATGATAATTCGACTGCGTTGTATGACTGGGATGCTCGATACGTAGCTTCGAGTCCATCGGAACCGTCGCTTGGAATCGTCTGTGGAACTCCAATAAAATCACCGACAGAAAGGTCTTCAGCACGGATTGGTGTGAACTGGGCGTTCTGCTGGACGAACAGCGGATGTGATGGAGTAACCGTTACTGATGACCCCGTCTGAGTCGTGATCCGGTACAATTGCTCGGGGGCCTCACGTTTCCAGACTTTCGTTGCGTGGCCAGTCCCGAGTGTCCCGTCCTGCTGGAGTGTCGGGATCGTAATGTCGACTTCGTCCCACACACCGTCGTCGACCGGTTTTGGATCGTCCAAATTCGATTCGACAAGCTCCTCGATTTCCGTTTCCGAGCCGTCAGCGAGCGTAACCCGCGTCTCCCCGGAAACGCACTTACCAGTACCAGGGTCACCAATAAGCAGCATATGAAGATCGCCACGAATCCGAGAGCCATCGGGGAGGTTTTTCGTCACACCCGAAAACAACTGCAAAATCATCGCTAGTTTCTCTTCGTCGTAGCCGTAGATCGACGGTGCGACCGAGGCGACCATCTTCTCGTAGATATCCGGTGAGTTCGAGAGTTCGATGATCTCGGTTTTGTCCTCCTGCGTGATGTCCATATCCTCGAACACCTCGTCCTCGATGGTGACCGAGACGCCGTCCATATAGAGGTCGAACAGCGAGGATTTGCCGTCGTTGCCGTCCATCTGCTCGATGTGGAGGACGCCGACAACGGTGACGTGGTCGCCCGCGGTGACTTTCCCGGTCACGTCGTCTTCGATATTGATATCGATGCTCTGTGGGGTTTCGCCCCCGCGGAGTCCTTCGGGACTCTCCTGAATGCGGAGTTTCTGGGCGTCGACGAACTCCGACTGGTCGAAGTTGATCTTGAATGGGCCTTCGCGCTCGCAGCCCTGACAGTCGTGGGGTTCCTGGAAGTCGCCGTCCTCCTGTCGAATGTAGTTCATCGTCCCACAGCGCTGGCATTCGAACGCCGAATCCGTTATTTTGGGTCGGACATCGGTGGCTTTGCGGATGATTCCCTGTACGGAGACGAGTTTGCCGATGTGGTTGTCGTGGACCCGGATGCCGCGGATGTCCACGGAGTCTGGAAGGTTCTGTAGTCGGACGTGGGCGTTGCCGAGTTTGACGTCGGCGGGCAGATCGTAGAGTCGGAGGGCCTCCTCGGCGTACTCCTGGATCTGGTCGGGTTGGGAGAGATAGTCGTCGGCGAGATCGCGGTCGAACTGGTAGAGGTCGTCGTAGTCGACGTACAGCGAACGCTGTTCGTTGGGATACTTCTGGGCGAGCGTCCCGATGTCGTCGCGGTAGTAGTTACGGTAGAACTGAATAAACCGATCAGTGAGTTCCTGATTCCCTGCCTGAGCCATTGCAGAGCCGTAGGTCGTCCTCACCTATGAACTTCAGGATCATCGAACCGCGACAGCCAAGGAGTCCCCGAAACGACGCCTCGTATGAGCGATTCGGCAACCGACGGCGACCGTGACAGCTACGAACTACTCGTTATCGGCGGCGGGGTCGCCGGACTCACCGCGGCGACGTTCACCGCACGGGCAGGGCTCACCACGCTCGTCGTCGACCACGGCGAGTCGATCCTCCGCCGGAATGCCCATCTGGAGAATTTCCCCGGCTTCCCGGCCGATGTCAATCCTCGACTGTTCGCCGATATGCTCCACGCGCAGGCGACACGCAACGGCGCGGGCTACCAGCAGGGTTTGGTGGATGGCCTCTTCGGGAGCCTCGACGAGGGGTTCGTCGCCACCGTTGGGGCGGTCGACGACGCAACCGAGCGCCGCGAGATCCACGCCGAGCGCGTACTGATTTCCTCGTGGAGCGACGTTTCGTATCTCGACGACCTCGGCGTCGACAGCCGCGATGCCGGGAGCAAGCAGTACATTGAGGACGACGGCCTCGGACGAACGAATATAAAAGGGATCTACGCGGCGGGGCGGACTGCCGAACGCTACCACCAAGCGGTCATCGCGGCGGGCAACGGCGCGGAGGCCGCGATCACGCTGATCCACGACAGCGAGACGCCTTTTTATAACGACTGGGTCGTCCCCGAGGGCTATTTCACTGATCGTGGTCGGGAGGTCCCGCCGGGCTGCGAGGAGATCGATGCCGCCGAGCAGCAGGCCCGACAGGCGGCTTCACGGGCGGCCATGCAGGAGTACTTCAGTGAAGTCCACGAGGAGCGTCAGCGCACCCATCCGAGTCTTGTTGAGGACGAGAAAGGGCGGGTCGACTGGGAGAAATAACAGTTACTCGTCTTCAAGCGCCGCGTAGATGTCGGCGTGACGGCGTCCATCCAGTTGCCCCATTTCGAGGGCGATCTCGCGGCGTTCTTTGTCACTGTCGGCCGACTGATACCGCTCGTAGAGCCGACGGACTTCTTCGTCGACCGCCGTCGAGGAATCGGTGCTGGACGCCATTAGTGGTCTCAACCTACTCGTTGTGTCGGTTTATGGGTTGCGGCGAGCACAGGCACGGAAGTAGATAACTGCTGTCTCAACGTCGACTGCGGCTTCATCGGTGGCGAATCGATGGAGTAATGCCCGAATCTCATCGCCGTACTCGAACATATAGCCGTTCAGCATATAAAACACGACCACCGTTCGAAGTGCTGTTCGCTTATTGCCGTCGACGAAGGGATGATCCGCAACGAGGAGTCGCATCAGATGGACCGCTTTTTCATGAAGCGTTTCTGGGAGTTCGCCAAAGAACCCCTCCGAAACGTACTGAAGCGCAGATTCAATCGGTTTCTCTGATCGGACTCCTGATTCTGTCACATCGCCTTCCGCAACGATCTGTTCGTGGAGATCGAGGATCGTTTCGACAGAAGGATAGACGATGTTCTCAGTCACATACTGGACTTTCTCACGCGACTGGATAATCGTTTCTTCGACCGATGATGTAACCAAGCCGGAGTCCCCACTGGACGATGTAATATAACCCCTACCAGTTCTGTATCGCCGCGGTACGCCACCGAAGCCCGAACGACTATTTATACGCCGCCCGTCAACTGAGATGAATGCTTGAGGGGGTAAATGTCGCACTGGGCGTCACGGGAAGCATCGCCGCGGTCACAACCGTCGAACTCGCCCACGAACTCCGTCGACAGGGCGCATCGGTTCGCGCCGTGATGAGCCCCAGCGCCAGCGGCATCATCCACCCGTGGGCCGTCGAGTTCGCCACCAAACACGACGTTGTCACCGAAATCACGGGCCAAGTCGAACACGTCGACCTCTGTGGCCGCGACGGCTGGGCCGACGTGTTCCTGATCGCCCCCGCAACCGCCAATACCGTCGGCAAAATCGCGGGCGCGGTCGACGATACTCCCGTGACAACCACCGCGACCACCGCGCTCGGAGCCGGCGTGCCGGTCGTCATCGCCCCTGCAATGCACGAGCCGATGTACGACCATCCCGGCGTGCTGGATTCGATTGCTCGTGTCGAGGAGTGGGGCGTCGACTTCGTCGACCCCAGAATCGAGGAAGGCAAGGCCAAAATCGCCACTGAGGCGGCCATCGTCACCGGGGTCGCACGCGCGACAACCGAACAAAGCCTCGCTGGCAACCACGTCATCATTACCAGCGGCGCGACCAGCGAAGCAATCGATCCGATTCGGGTCCTGACGAACCGGGCCTCGGGGTCGACTGGCCGAGCTATCGCTCGCGCGTGTCACGTTCGTGGTGCCGAGGTGACCCTCGTTCACGATGGCCCGGAGGTCCATTATGCCAACACCGTCAGCGTCGAGAGCGCCGCCGAGATGCTGGCAGCAGTCGAGGGAGCCGCACCCGACGCCGACGCCCTGATCTCGGCGGCAGCGATTTCGGATTACACAGTAAAAAAGGCCGACACCAAGCTCCGATCCGGCGAGCCGCGAACGCTCGACCTCGAACCCACGCCCAAGATCTTAGATTCGATCCGGCAGGCCCACCCCAACCTGATGATGGTCGGGTTCAAGGCCGAAACCACGGGCAACGAGGAGGCGATGGTCGACCAAGCCGCCGCGCTCCGTGATCGCGTCGACCTCGCGTTCGTCGTCGCCAACGACGCCAGCGTGATGGGCAGCGAGGAGACACGGGCACTGCTGGTCGGTCCGGGAGCCGAGAGCCCGGCGGACTGCGAGACGGTCGAAGGGTCGAAACAGCAGCTGGGCGACCGGGTTGCCCGACAGCTCGCCGAACGACTCTCGGGGTCGACAGACGCGTAATAATTCTCGGGGTCTGTATGTGGGGACACGCTGTTCCGAATTTCAGCCCAAGAATGCGCCGATTAAGAGCGGTAGTATAAAGATAGAACCGCCACAGCAGCCGAGATACAAATTGTTTTGAGGCGTCCGTTGTTTCGTAGGATTAAGAGACGCCATGATATTCAGAGAACCCAACCGGCAGCCGAGGTGGGAGACAGATGGCGGATAACGACGCCGAGCGGCTGCTTGTCCCCGTAAAGCGCTCCTCGACGCTCCGGCAGACAGTCGACTACGCGGTCCAACGGCTCCTCAACGCCGACACCGACGGCGAGTCGACGGTCCACTTCGTCTTTCTGGCGACGTGGCGAGCCGGTGATCCGGGCACCGACGCCGACAGCGCACGTGCCGAGGAGCTACTCGAACAGATCGAAATCTGGGTGCGCTACGAGTGTGAGGAGGCCGACGTCGACCCCGAGACGGTGGCGGTCGAAACCACCCTCCTCGGCCTCGACGAGTACCTGTTTAGTCCCGAGGATTACGCCGCGCTCCTGACGGAGTACGCTGAGGACAATGGTCTGACCCGAGTCATCGTCGACCCGGAGTACCAGCTCGTCGGCCACACGACCCTGCTCCAACCGCTCGAATTCGAACTCGAACAGACCGAACTCGTCGTCGAGGAAGCTCCCGTCGACCGACCCACACAGCGTGGGCGGCTGGTGAGTCGACCGAACACGGCGCGGTTCGTGACCCTGTTCGGCCTCTCGTTTCTGTTTTATCAGGTACTCGGCGGCTTCAGCGGCACGTTCGATCTCGTCACCGGCATCGCAACCGCCGGTGTCGTTGCGATCACGCTGGATAGCGTGAGTTTTTATCGAGATCCGTCGCTGCGAGAGTCACCGAAACGAATGGTTCGCGGGCTGATTTATATCCCCTATCTGCTCTACGAGATCATCGTCTCGAATCTGGTGGTCGCCCGGGTCATCCTCGATCCACGGCTCGATATCGACCCGCGAATGACCAAAGTGCGCTTTTTCGTCGGCTCGGGGTTCCCGCTGACGACCCTCGCAAACAGCATTACGCTGACGCCGGGGACGCTGACGGTGACCGCCGTCGACCAAGAGCTGTACGTCCACTCGCTGGTTCCGTTCGCCCGTGAAGGGCTGTTCGACGGTGCGCTCGAACGCTGGGTCCGATTCGTCTTCTACGGCCGGGAGGCCGCCCGGTTCCCCTCGCCGCGAGAGCGCGGTGATACCGAGGTCCTTCAGGAGCCGACCGCCGTCGACCCGGCCGTGATGGGCGATGGCCACGAGCCACAGGGAGGTAACGACCAATGATGTTTGTCGACACCGCCGTCGTCACCGGGTTCAGTGTCGGTGACCTCCTGCTCGTCGCCGCCGCGTTGTTCGTGACCCTCGCAGTGATGATGCTCTACCGTGCGATTTTGGGGCCGACCAACCAGGACCGCGTGCTTGCGGTCAACGTCCTTGGAACCAACACGGTCGTCATTCTTGCGCTGCTCGGTGCGGCGCTGGGCGAGCCGTGGTTTCTGGATATCGCGCTCGTCTACGCGCTGCTTAATTTCATGATGTCAATCGCAATCTCGAAGTTCACTGTCGAGCGAGGGGGAGTCATATGATCGAGCAAGTTCGGATCGGCCTCATCGTCGTTGCGATTGCGTTGGGGCTGTTTTTCACGTTTGTCTCGGCAACGGGCGTGATTCGGCTCCCGGACGTGTTCTCGCGGGCCCACACAGCATCGCAGGCCGATACCCTCGGCGCTGGCTTCGCGCTGGCCGCGGTCGCGCTGACGTTCGGCTGGGAGCCGGTGACCGTCAAGACGGTACTCCTGCTCGTATTCATTTTCGTGACGAACCCGACCGCGGCCCACGCCATCGCGCGTGCGGCGTACGAAGAGGGTATCGAGCCGTGGACCACGGGAGATGATCGCCGATGATTGGTCTCGACGCTCCGTCGACCGTGATCCAAAGCGTCGGCATTACGCCGGTAGAGCTCTCGCTTTTCGTCTTCGTACTGATTACCGCAGTACTGACTGCGCTGTTCCGGGATGTCCTCGCGTCGATTGTCATCTTCGCGGCCTACAGCCTCGGGCTGGCGGTCGTCTACACCTTCTACCGCGCACCCGACGTGGGGCTGACCGAAGCCGCAATCGGGGCTGGCATAACGACCGTGTTCCTGCTGTTAACGATTGCCAAGACGACCCGACCACCGACCGACGACCTCTTCGAGTCGATTCACTGGCCAGCGGTCGCCGTCTGTGGGATCTTCGCGCTCGTTGTCGGGTCGACGCTGACTGCGTTCCCCGCAGTCGGCGATCCGAACTCGCCGATCCTGACGAATCCGGACGTGACGGGCTACTACCTCGCAAACGCCTACGACGAAACGGGAGTCCACAATGCCGTCACCTCAGTGTTGGCGGCCTACCGTGGATTCGATACCTTCGGCGAGGCAATCGTCGTCTTCGCCGCAGGCGTCGCAAGCCTGCTCGTCCTCGGCCGGGAGGTGTTCACCGCATGAGCGATGATTCATCCAGTCGACCTGACGAGCGAACGGACGAGCGAACGGACGAGCGAACGGACGGTCGACTGGATCAAGACGGCGTCGCCCGTCAACGTTCGGCGTACTCCGAAAGTCAGGTCATCATGACGACCGTCAAAGTCGTTATTCCGTTCGTGATGACCTACGGGCTGTTCATCACCTTCCACGGTGCGGACTCGCCCGGTGGCGGCTTCCAGGGCGGAGCGATCATCGCCTCGGTCGTCCTGATGATCGCTTTCGCCTTCGGCATCGAGTCGACCCGTGAGTGGCTGGCCAACAGCACCGTTGTCGGCCTCGGCACGCTCGGTGTACTGCTGTTTGCGGCCATTGGCTTCGGGCCGGTACTGCTCGGCGAGAACTTCCTCGAATACACTGCCTACTACCCGGTGTTTGGGTCGACGCTCGGCCTCAAGGAGTACGAGTTCGTCAAATACGGGATGGAGGCCGTCGAAATCGTCGGCATCGCCTTCATCGTCTCGGGCATCATGATGGGGCTGTTTTTCGTCCTCGCGGCGGGCTATACCCCGAGCGTCGACGATCTCGAACCGTCCAGCGAGCTCCGCGACGGTAGCGACACTGCCAGCACGGAGGGCCAAACCAATGACTAATGTTGCGACACCGCTGATGACCGATTTCGCCGGGCTACTGACAACCGATCTCGTCGGGCTTGCGACGACTCGCCACGCCTACGTGCTGTTCGTGCTGCTGTCGACGATTGGACTCTACATGCTCATCGCCAACGAAAACCTCGTGAAGAAGATTATCGGCCTCAATATGTTCCAGACTGGTATCTTCCTGTTTTTCATTACGTCGGCCTACCGGGTCGGCGGGAAGGCACCGATTATTACCGATGGCGGCGGTCCCTACGTCAGCCCGCTGCCGCAGGTAATCGTCCTGACGGCGATTGTCGTCGGCATCAGTCTGACCGCCGTCGGCCTCGCGCTGACGATCCGCCTTTATAAGGAGTACGGGACGCTCCGTGCCGATGCGCTGCGGGAGGTGATCGCCGATGAGTGACGTCCTGCTCGCACTGCTGGTGACGATTCCGCTCACACTTGCGGTGTTCCCGCTCCTGCTTGGACTTCGGTTCAAGAACGTCGGCTGGCCAATCGCACTGGCTGGCTCGCTGGCGGTAACCGGGATGTCGAGCCTGTTTGCCTGGGATATTTACAGCGCCGACACCGCGGCTGGCCAACGGTTGGTCCACGAGATGGCGGGCTACCCCGGCCCATACGGGATCGAACTCGTCGGCGATGGGCTCTCGGCGCTGATCACCCTCCTGATCGGTGTCATCTCGGTCGCGGTCCTGATCTACGGACGGACGACCGGCCCACAGACCAACGCCTTCTACAGCGGCTTCCTCCTGCTGATGGGTGGGCTACTCGGGATGGCGCTCACCGGCGACCTGTTCAACCTGTTCGTCTTTTTGGAAATCGTTGGCCTCATCACCTACGCGCTGGTCGCCAGCGGCGACAGCGGGATGGCCGCCTACGGCGCACTCAAATACCTGTTCCTGGGAACTGTGGGCGCGTCGCTCTACCTGATCGGTGTCGGCTACATGCTCGTCGCCACGGGGACGCTGAACATGCTGGATCTCCAGTCGACGCTCGCCGGAAGCTACACCGATCCGCTCGTTCAGGCGTCCTTTGGCTTCATTCTCGTCGGTCTCCTGTTGAAGATCGCCGTCTTCCCGCTGCACACGTGGCAGCCCGACGCCTACACCTACGCGCCGGATACGGTGAGCGCCTACATTTCGGCGCTCGTCTCGACAACCGCCGCGTATGCACTGATCCGGATCTCCTACGACGTGTTTACGGTCGACTTCTTTGTGGCCAACCCGTTGATCACCGACGCCGTCGTGCTCGTCGCTTCTATCAGTATCGTCGTCGGGAGTCTGCTGGCAGCGATGCAAACCGAGATCAAACGCGTGTTCGCCTACTCCTCGGTTGCCCAGTTCGGCATGATCGTCGTTGCCATCGGATTGAATAGCGAAACCGCGCTCTTCGGTGCGGTGATCCACCTCATCGGCCACGGTCTCATGAAGGCAACGCTGTTCATGGGCGCGGGGATTCTGTCGACCGCGTATGGTGCAACCACCATTGCGGAGTACGCTGGCCTCGCCAAGCGCGCACCGCTGACAGGCGGGGCGATGGCGGTCACCGGTCTCGCGCTGGTCGGGATTCCGCCATCGATTGGCCTGCTCGGCAAGTGGTTTATCGCCCTCGGCGCAATCGAACAGGGATCATGGGGCGTTGCGATTGTCATCTTCGTCAGCACGCTGCTGACGCTGGGCTACGTGGCCCAGATCATCGAGAAGCTCTACTTCAACGCGCCACGCGAAGCAGAGCCGACGGAAGCAGCCGAAAACGAGACCGTTGAGACCGCAGCACTCAGTGATTCGCCGGTGGCCGACGGTGGTCGGGCGGCCAGTCCGGTTGCCACCGAGCGACTGGCAGTCGTCGTCGTGCTCGCCGTCTCCACGGTCGTGTTGTTCGCGTCGGTCGACCTGTTTGAGATACTGCTCGATCCCGTCCTCGGGAGGTTCTTCGCATGAACGAAATCACAGCTATTCGCCCACTCGCTGCCGTCGCCGTATCGTTCGTTGCCGCCGCGCTTATCCTCGCGTCGGGCCGCAGACCGAACCTCCGCGAGGCGTGGACGATCCTCGCCTCGGTTTCGATGTTCGGCATCGTCGCCAGCATGGTACCCGGCGTCCTCGCCGGAGAAGTGTACGTTACCAATCTCGGGACGATCCTGCCGTACGTCGACTTCGTCCTTCGTGCGGACCCTCTCGGCGTCCTCTTCGCCTCACTCGCCAGCCTGCTGTGGGTCGTCACGAGTTTCTACAGTATTGGCTACATGCGTGGGCTCGACGAGGACAACCAGACGCGCTACTTCGCATCGTTCGCCATCTCGGTCGCCTCGGCGGTCGGGATCGCCTTTTCGGGTAACTTGCTGACGATCTTCATCTTCTACGAGGTACTGTCGGTGGCGACCTACCCACTGGTCGCCCACGACGAGACGCCAGAGGCCCGCGCCGCAGGCCGGAAATACCTCGCCTACACCTTCTTCGGTGGCGGTGTGTTGGTACTCGCTGGGACCGTGATGGTCTACTGGCTCACGAGTATTGCCGGGCCCGCTGGGAGTGCAACGGTCGACTTCACGCCGGGCGGGATTGCCGCGCTCGCTAACGCCGAGCCGACCGCCGCGTCACTGGCGTTCATTGTTCTCGCACTCGGCTTCGGTGTCAAAGCCGGACTGATGCCGCTCCACCAGTGGCTCCCGAGCGCGATGGTCGCGCCGACGCCGGTCTCCGGGCTGCTCCACGCGGTCGCCGTCGTCAAAAGCGGTGTGTTCGGCATTGCACGCGTCGTCCTCGACGTATTCGGTCCCGAGACGCTCTCGAATCTCGGCTCGAACCTCTTTGGCGACCTCGGCATCGCGTTCCCGCTTGCGGTCATCGCAGCGATCACCCTGACGGTCGCCAGCATCATCGCTCTGCGGCAGGACAACCTCAAACGCAGGCTGGCCTACTCGACGATAAGCCAGCTTTCCTACATCGTCCTCGGACTCGCGCTACTGGAGGGCAATGCCCTCATCGGTGGACTGCTCCACATCCCGGCCCACGCGTTCATGAAGCTCACTCTGTTCTTCTGTGCAGGGATCATCCACGTGGAGACCCATACCGACGACATCAGCGATATGGCCGGGATCGGTCGACGGATGCCGCTGACGATGGTCGCCTTCGGGGTGGCCGCCGCCGGGATGGCCGGGATTCCGCTCGTAGCTGGCTTCGTCAGCAAGTGGTATATCGTCATTGGCGCGTTAGATGGCGGCAACGCGATCTTCGCGGCGGTACTGTTGGCCTCGGGAATACTCAACATTGCCTACTTTTGGCCCATCGTCTACCAGGCGTTCTTTGAGTCTCCCGAGGACCACGACGAGAAACCGCTCATCGAAGGCCCATTCGGTGGACGAGAGGCAATGCGGGCCGACGGTGGCGATAGCCACGAGAGCGACGAGATTACAGAGCCAGAACACGTCGACCATCTCGACGAGCGCCATGGAGGAGAAGACCACCACGGCGGGCCGCCAGCGAGCGGCTGGGCCAAGAGCAACTGGCGCGGCGGCGAGAGTACATGGTTCATGCTGGGGCCAATCTTGACCGCAGCAGTGCTCTCGCTCCTGCTCGGGATCGTTCCGCACACAATCGTCTTCCTGCGGATCGTCGAGACGATTGTCGGTAATCTGCCGGGGGTGATGATCTGATGACGACTGTACTGACGACCGCGTCAGCGGGCGCGCTGACGATGGTGCCGCCGGGAGTCGTCCTGTTGGCGGTTGCCATCCTCGTCGCACTGCTCCCGCGACGCGCTGGCCACGCCCTCGGCGTCGCCGCATCGGCGGTGACCCTCGCATGGGTGTGGACCATCCCGTCCGGAGCCTATCTCCAGACGCAGTTCCTCGGCTTTGAGGCCGTGCTGTTCAACGTCGACGAGTTCTCGCGGCTGATGGGGATCATCTTCGCGCTGATCGGCATCGTCGCAGTGGGCTACTCGTATGCCAGCGAGGCCGAGTCGACCCAGACCGGCATCGCGCTGTCCTACGTAGCGACGAGCTTTGGCGCGGTCTTCGCCGGTGACTGGCTGACGCTCCTCTTCTTCTGGGAGCTGATGGCGGTCACCAGCACGCTGTTAGTCTGGCATTACAAGGGGAAAGCGATCCGAGCAGGCTACCGGTATGCGATCTTCCACGGCATCGGCGGCACGCTGCTGATGGCCGCAATCTTGCAGACCTACGTCGACAAAGGCACCTTCCTGTTTGCCTCCGTGCCCGGCGGCCCGGAGATCGCTGGCATCACAGCCGGACTCCCGGCCGCGCTTGCGGCAATCGGTATCGGCGTTAATGTCGGCTTTATCGGGCTCCACACGTGGTTACCGGATACCTACCCGCGGCCGCATATCGCCGCCAGCGTCTTCCTCTGTGTGTTCACCACGAAGACCGGCGTGTATGGCATGTATCGAGCGTTCCCGGAGGGAAGTCTCGCTATCGCCTACATGGGTGGCGGGATGGCCATCTTCGGCGCGACCTACGCGTTGTTCCAGAACGATATGCGTCGACTGCTCTCCTACCACATCCAGTCGCAGGTCGGTTACATGATCGCCGGGGTCGGTATCGGGACCGCGCTCTCCCAAGCAGGGGCCTTTGCCCACGTCTTCAACCACATCCTCTACAAGGGACTGCTGTTCATGACGGCGGGCGTCATCATCTACCGCACTGGCGAGGAGAATCTCAAGAAACTCGGTGGGCTGGCCCGACAGATGCCGATTACCGCGGCTTCCTTCACGGTGGCCGCTCTCTCGATTGCTGGCTTCCCCTACTTCAACGGCTTCGTGAGCAAGGGAATCATCATTGACGGAGCCCACTACACCTTCGGGGAAGGGCCGCTTCCAATCGGGGAGTTCCACACGCTCGAATGGCTGTTGCTGCTCGGCGGGATCGGGACGTTCATGTCGTTCATCAAGTTCGGCTACTACGCCTTCTTCCACGGCGACTCCGGGTGGGAGGTCGAGGACGCCAACCGTGGGCAGTCCATGGCGATGGTAACTGTCGCGGTACTCTGTGTTTTCTACGGCGTCTCCGATGCCTCGCTTTTCGCACTGCTGCCGTTCGACGTTACAGATCCGGCCGTCGTCGACGAGGTGTACACGACCTACACCGTGCCTCACATCATCGAGGGTGTGATCCTCGGCGTCCTCGGACTGATCGGCTTCGCGCTGGTCAAAAAGCCGTTGTCGAAACTGGGTCGCGTACCCGATGTCGACGCGATCTACAATCCCGCGATGTTCTACGGTGGCCGCGGGCTGGTTGTGGGCGTCACCGAACTCTGGGCGGGCGTCGACCGCGTCGTCATGCGAACGATTGCCCGACTGAAACAGGCTGGGTCGAACCCACAGGCTGTCGTACAGCGGCTCGGAGTGGGTAGCCCAGAAAACCCGATCCCGCTCCGGGCGGGTATCGGGCGGAGCATCTTCGTGCTGACCGCGCTCGTCGCAGTCGCACTCACTGTGTTACTGCTGGTCTAAGCGGTCGACGCCGTGGCCGTTCACCGATGGAAACGGTTTTTCAGCAGCCAATCCAACGCTCCGTATGAGCCACCGAGTTATTGCGGATCTCTCGCCGGACGAGCGCGTCGCATTTTTCGAACGCGACGCCGGTATCGATGCCGTCCGAGGGGATGTCGAGGAGATCATCGACCGCGTTAGCACTGAGGGCGATGTTGCACTCCGCCAGCTGTCGGCCGAACACGACGATGTCGAGGTCGGCAACATTGACGTGACTGATCTCGCCGAGCGAGCACACGAGGAGGTCGACGACGAGATTCTCGATGCGATTTCGACCGCAGCCGACAACATCCGTGAGTTCCACGAGCGACAGGTCCCAGACGACTGGCGCGAGGATTTCGACGGCCGGGAGTTAGGCCGTTGCTACCGCCCGCTCGAAGGGGTCGGCGTCTACGCCCCCGGCGGCACCGCAGCCTACCCATCCAGCGTCCTGATGGGTGTCATCCCCGCGAAAATCGCAGGCGTCGACCACATCGCGGTCGCCACACCACCTGCCGATCCGATGAACCCCGTGACGCTCGCGGCGGCCCACGAAGCCGGCGCGGATCGAATCTATGCGGTCGGCGGCGCGCAGGCTGTCGGCGCGCTTGCCTACGGAACTGAGACCGTGAACGCGGTCGACAAGATCGTCGGTCCCGGAAACAAGTGGGTCACAGCAGCCAAGGCCGCCGTTCGGGGCGATGTCGAGATCGATTTCCTCGCCGGACCGAGCGAACTGCTCGTGGTCTGTGACGAGACCGCCGACCCGGAGTTCGTCGCCAGCGACCTCATCGCACAGGCCGAACACGACCCCAACTCCTCGGTCGTCGCGGTGACTGCTGACGAGGGGACTGCCGCGGCAATCGGCGAGGAACTCAACCAGCAGGTCGACGACCGCGAGCGAAGCGAGACCATCGAGAAGGCACTGGCTAACGAGGCCAGCGGCGTCCTGCTGGCGCGGTCGATGTCCGAAGCAGTCCTCTTTGCTGAGGAGTATGCCGCCGAACACCTTTCGATTCAGGCTGACGACGACGAGGCCCTGCTCGACCGGATCGATTCGGCCGGCAGTGTCTTTTTGGGTCCGTATACCCCGGTCGCCGCAGGCGATTATGCGTCCGGTACCAATCACGTACTGCCGACTAACGGCGGGGCCAAGCGGTTCGGTGGGCTCTCGGTCGACGCCTTCCTCCGGTCGACGACGGTCCAGCGACTCGACGAGGAGAGTTTGAGCGGTCTCTCGGAGACGATTACCACGCTCGCCGAAGCCGAGGGGCTGGAGGGCCACGCCGAGAGCGTCCGGCGGCGGTTCGAGTAGTCAGTAGTCGTCGACTACCAGTGCCGACGCTCTCGGCACGGAACCGGTTCTGATTGCATCCCGTCGTCACAGTTAACAAGCTTGGAGAGAAAGACAATGGTATGAGCACGGGAACCGTCGACGGCAGTTCGGAATCCGCAGTGGCGGTCTCTGAACTGGCCGCCGAGAAGGCGCTCGCGTTGATGGACAGCGAGGGAATGGATCGGGATATCGGTGGGCTCCGGCTGTTCGTCCAGCAGGGCGGCTGTGCGGGGCTCTCCTACGGGATGCGGTTCGACGACGAACCGGAAGACGACGACACGATCACGGTCCACCACGGGCTTCGTGTCTTCGTCGACCCCGCAAGTCTCGACTATATCGGCGGCAGTCGACTCGAGTACGAAGACGGCCTGCAGGCCGCGGGATTCCACGTCGAAAACCCCAATGTCGTCTCCGAATGCGGCTGTGGCGAGAGTTTCCGGACGTAGGGCCACAGCTAAACCGTTTGCTGTTCTTTCTCCCGGCATGGATCTCGAAGCGCTGACTGTCGAGTCGGAAGGCACTGTCTACGTCGACCGTGAGGATACCGAACGCGGCTCCGAAGGCCCATTTTATGCAGTGTATACCACCGAGGCTGCGACCGACCGGTGGGGGTACTTCTGTAGTTCGTGTGAGAGCGTCGACAACGCGATGGATACGATGGGGCGGATCGTCTGCAACGAGTGTCCAAACGTCCGCAAACCCGAAGAGTGGGACGCTGCCCACGAGTAGTCGACGGCTAACGGTAGTCTAGGGCATGTGTGACAAAGTTTATCATACAGGCTATCGTAGGCTCACGTGGATGGCCCCTGTTACCATACCACCGACTGAAGAGGCCAGGACCGTGTTCCGACGGCTCGGCTACGCTATTAGCGAGGAGGGTAGCGAGTTCGTCGCGGAACGAAAGTGGCGTCGCGTCCGTGTGACACCACTCTGTGCAGATGATGCCACCCAGCCAGATCCCGTACTCGGAGATGAATCCGAAACCGGGCTGCGGCTTCGGTGTTTCGTCACATGGATGCAGTGTACAGGGGAGTTACGTGAGTATCTGCGGACAACAAAACCGCCGTACGACTGGGCAATCATTGGGATCGAAGAAGACGACGACGCGGAGTTCGAAGTCGTCCACCCCGACAGTTCGCTGGCACCAGCGTAGCGTCATCGGCCGGTTGGGCCGACTCTCTGGATACTGTCAGCGTCGGGTACTTTTTGAGGGTGTGCGTTGAACGGACTGCCGCAATGGTACATAAGAAGGTAACACTGATCGGCAAGAGTCCCGAGAGCTTTGATCGCGCAGTCGACGACGCAATCGACCGCGCCCAAGATACCCTCGACAACGTCCACTGGATCGAAGTCGAGGAGCTGGGCGTCGAACTCGCAACCGTCGAGGATCGAGAGTATCAGGCGGAAGTGGAAGTCGCCTTCCAGCTCGAAGGGTAGCCTCACGGCCGGGTTCGTTTTTTCTGTTGGATCAATCGCTGGACGGAACGATAGCCTCTTTGCTCCCGCACGGCGAGTCGAAGCCAGATGACGCTTGTCGTGGTTCCAGTCCGGTATCCGCTCTCGGCCCACTCAACGGCGACACTCGCCGAGGCGATCCGTATCAGCAACGACCGTGGGGCAGAGTTGTCAATACTCCACGTCGACCTCTATCAGGACACCAATCACGTCAGTCGAACCGAACTCAAAACAGCGGTCGAACGTGAGTTCGGCGACCTCCAACAGGCCCGCTACGTTGTCCGGCGCGGGTTTCTGGTCGAGGAGACGATTCTCGAAGAGATCGCGGCCGAAAAGGCCGATGTCGTCGTCATTGGCTCCGGACAGGCCAGCCAATGGAAACGGATGGTCCGGAAACTGCTTTCTGATCCGGATATCGGTGCCTACCTCCGAGAGAAACTCGACTGCACCGTGATCACGGTCGACGCCGACGGCCGCACTGACGAGTAGCCTCCGTCTACCAGTTAAACACCGAACGTCGCCCGGAGCATGTCGCGGGTTCCGGGGCCGAGACCGACCGCAACTACTGCGACGAGCAGCAGGATCGCATACCGCGGACTCTCCTCAAACAGCTCATCGTTGAAGATCCACACGAGGAACGTTGCGGCAACCAGTTTGACCAGCAGGAACGGCCACGCATCACCAGTGACCGCAAGAATCGAGTCAGGGAGCAGCAGGCTCGTGTACTCGACGATAGCTGCGTTGACCGGATGTTTCGGGATGAGATTCGCTCCTGCGCCGAGTGCGGGCATCCAGTTGAGGCCGACGACGTTGGCCATCCCGTCGACCGCGTGGGCCCAGATGACGACAAAGCCGATAAAGCCGGTTCCGGCGTTGAGTTCCGGATAGCTGGTGCCGATGAGTTTCCAGGTTAGCCACGCCGAAAGGGTTGCCCCGATGAGGGTGACGAGCAGGACTTGTGGCTGGATCAGGACGTACTCGGTGGTCACGCCGAGATAGGTCAGATAGCCGATCGAGCCGACCAGCAGCGCGGTTCCGATCCCGGCAAGGGGGTACTCGTAGCCGTCGACGCGACCACTCGATTCGAGCCGGACGCTCACCAGCACTGCCCCGAGCGTGAGCACGAACATCGTGACGTAGATGAAGGGGCTGATGATCGCCGCGCTCCACGGGAAGGCGATCAGGGGTTCGGCACCGAACCGGACTGCCGATACGCCCGCGTCTTCGATGGTTCGCAGGGCCCCGCCGAACAGCATGAACGGGAACAGCGCGTAGAAGAACTCCCGATCAGTGCCGATATCGATCCTGCGGAGCAGCAAGATTGCGCCGAACAGCGTAAACAGGAGCGTGACCATGTAGCCGATCTCCGAGACCAGCGTATAGCCCGGATAGGCGACGATGTTTCCGGCTGTCTCGGCTTGGGCACAGACACTGGCACTGCCGCCGAAGTCGACGGTGCCACCGGAGCGAACCGCGCAGGTCGCGCCGTTGCCATCGGCGACGACCGGCCCCCAGAAATACTGCCAAAGGAACCGACCGTAGACGAGTTCGCGGAACAGAAGTGAGCCAATAAGAAGGGCAGTGGCAACGAGGCCACCGCTGCCGATCCACAGCCGTTCGGGGGAGGTATTGAGTCGCTCGGAGACTGTTGCCATTTCCTTCCTCTCTGGTCGTCAGGAAATTGAGCGTTCCGGTCTTCTGTGTCGGATTCGCCCGACCGCTTCTCCGACAGTCGACCCTCAGCCCTCAAAAAATGCCGTCAGTCTTCGAGAATACCGTCGGTTGCGGCCTGCATCGCCTCGTGGACCTCGCCGTTCGAGATAACCATCCCTGTCGAGTCGTGTCGCCATCGCTCGCCGTCGACGTCAGTCACGGTCCCCCCGGCCAGTCGAACCATATGGACGCCAGCGACGCTGTCCCACGGATGGGCCTGTAGATCCGTGATTCCGCCCTCGATAGCGCCGTCGGCGACCAGCGCGAGGGTGGCCTGTGCGGAGCCAAACCGTCGGAGATCATCGAACCGCGTGACGATCTCGCGGGCCGCGGCGGCGTAGGCGTCCCGACTGTCGGCATCCCACCAGAGCATCGGCGCGACCGTCGACAGTTCGGGGTCGGCGGTTTCGCTCACGCTCATCTCGGTGCCGTTCCGGTAGGCGGCCGTCTCGTCGGCGGTGTAGCTGTCGCCGAGAGCGGGAAGCTCGATTGCAGCCGCAACCGGCTCGCCGTCGACGACCGCGGCTACGGCAGTTCCCCAGATCCGAATCCCGTCGACGAAGTTGTTGGTGCCGTCGATGGGGTCGATGATCCAGACTGCGCCCTCGTCGGGCACCGTTTTGAGTGCGTCTTCCTCTTCGCCGACGATGGTATCGTCGGGGTACGATTTCTCGATAACCTCGATTACGCGCCGTTGGGCGGCGCGGTCGGCCTCGGTGACGAGATCAGTTGCTGAACGCTTGGTCTCGGAGGCGATTCCTGTCCGGAACTGCTCGTAGGCGAGTTCGGCTCCGGCGGTTGCGGCACGCTCGGCGACGACTGCCCGCGTTTCGTCGGTATCAGTCACATGCGTAGACTCGCTCGATGTGACCTATAACCGTCGGTCGACGTGGTGGGTAGCCGACAATAAACCTGCAACATCTGCCATAATTTACTCAATTCCGAATTGGAGTAAATACTTATACCCATCTCCTGTATAGCTGTGTATGCAGCCAGAAGAAGCCGTCAAACAGATCCAGTGTGTCACCGATGCCTCGCTCGACCAAGAGGGAGTCCGAGTTGCACCGATGTACAGACCGACGTTCCGCCGGGTCGCGGCGGAGGGAACTGGAGCGGACGTGAGCCGGCTCGCAGACCTGCTTACGGGAGAGATTCAGGCGGGTAACCGACCAGCACCTGAAAAGATCGATACTCTTGCTGCCAGCATCCTTCGCCGTCGACGCGCACTGACTGACGGCGGCCAAACGTAGCATCGCTGACGTCACGGTGCGGTTGCAGTGCAGTCGCAGTGAGGGTCGTGGGACGACACTGTGCGGTCGCGGTGTTTTTCTTTCCACAAAACCGGTGTATAGCTATGCGAATCGGTCTCGTCGTCAATCCGATTGCCGGAATGGGTGGTCGTGTCGGTCTCAAAGGCACCGACGGGAAGGTGAGAGAAGCCCGCGACCGCGGTGCAACGCCGCGAGCCCCCGACCGCGCCCGCCGAGCACTCGACCGGCTGGCCGAGCTTGCGCCCGACACCGAACTCCTGACTGCCGGTGAGCCACTGGGCGACTCACTGGCTCGCGAGGCTGGCCTTGAGCCAACGGTTGTTTACAACCCAGCTGTCGACCGCGACACCGACGAAACGACGGTCGACGATACGAGCGCCGCGGTTGCAGCATGTATACGCGAAGCCGTCGACCTCGTGCTGTTCGTCGGTGGCGACGGTACCGCGGCCGACGTTGCCGAGGCACTCAGTAGGACCGAAATCCCGATGCTCGGCGTTCCGGCGGGCGTCAAAGTCTATTCTTCGGTGTTCGCCGTCTCGCCCGAGGACGCCGCCGACATCGTCGTCAGCTTCGACCGCACCGAGCGACGCGAAGTGATGGATATCGACGAGGACGACTACCGCGAGGGGGAAGTCAACCCCGAACTGCGCGCGGTTGCATGGGTGCCGGTCACCGACGAGCTTCAGTCCTCGAAACAGCTCGGCGGCGGCACGGTCGACTCACTGGCCGCGGGGATCGCCGACAACATCGACCCCAATCGAACCTACGTGCTTGGGCCGGGGTCGACCGTGGGCGCGATCAAAGCGGCCCTCGGCTTCGAGGGGTCGCCCATCGGCGTCGACGTCTGGCGAGGTGGGGAGGTAGTGGCGTTGGATGCCAGCGAATCCGAAATCCTCGACTCCTTGGGCGAAGACAACGTCATCGTCGTCTCGCCGATTGGTGGGCAGGGATTCGTTTTCGGACGGGGGAATCCACAGCTCTCGCCCGCCGTCATCCGCCGCTGTGACGTGGAGATTGTTGCCTCGCGCTCGAAGCTTGATGGACTTTCGGTGCTGCGCGTCGACACCGATGATCCCGAACTCGACGACGAACTGAGAGGATGGCGGAAGGTCCGCGTCGGCCGGTTCGAACGCCGCATGATGAAAATTGTGTAGCCTGAGACACCCGTTTTGGTGGGAGACAATCACATACCGATATTCCGAGAAATATGCATGTGTGTTGTAGTCATACCAAGAGTATAGACAAGATTAAGGAGATACGAAGCCGACAGGAGGTATGGAAACGCGGAAGGTTCAGCGGTTGGGACCCTCGACGCTGGCGATGACGTTGCCAGCCGAATGGGCCAAGGAACACAACGTCGAGAAGGGCGACGAGGTTTCGATTCGGATGGGTGGCAAAGGGACTCTCACGGTACTCCCTGAGTCAGCCAACACCGAGGAAAGCGAGGCGATCATCCACGCCGACAACCTCGATGCCGGGGCGCTCGAACGCGCCATCGTCGCCCAGTACGTCCTCGGTCGACGAGTGATCCACGTTCAAAAGGAAGACGGCGCGCTCGAATCCGAACATATCAACGCGGTATATAAGGCCGAAACCCAGCTGATGGGGCTCGGTGTGATCGAAGAAACGCCCGAATCCATTGCGATTCGGTGTTCGGTCGACCCCGAGGATTTCACCCTCGACAACCTCTTAGAGCGACTGGAAAACACCGGGAGTACGATGCGCGGCGAGGGAATCAAAGCGCTGGCCCACGGGAACGAAGATCTCGCCCAGCGGGCGCTCAACCGGGAGCGACAGGCCAACAAGATCTTCGTGCTACTCCTGCGTCTCATCTTCACTGCGCATCAGAACCCCAACCTCTGTCGAGCGGTCGGTCTCGACTCTAGCTTCCCACTGATCGGCTACCGCTCGGTGGCGAAGAATCTCGAACTCACCGCGGACAAAGCCGAGGATATCGCCGATATCGTGATGGATGCCGACAGCGAGGGGCTGGATGTCGACAGTTCGACGATGCGACGAATCAGGGAGTTCACCGATCAGGTCGACGAGCTGACCGTGCTCGCAGTCCGGGCGGTCGTCGAGCGGGATTACGATCTGACGATCAAATGTCGGTACCTGTTTCAAGAGATCGCCGATCGCGAACAAGAGATCCTCGACGACCTTCCGGAACTATCGAACACGGAGCTGCTTCGGGTCCGCGAAGTGCTCGTCAGTCTCCAGCAGACCGCCGAGTATGCTGTCCGGAACGCCGAAATCGCGGCCAACCTCGCACTCGACGAGGAGTCCGAACACGTCGAAATCAGGTAACTGGGACGAATATATTAAGTAGGCACCGTCGAAGCACTCTGTATGGAAACCGGATCAGTCGACTCCGACAAAGCAATCGGGATATCGATGGCCTTCGGCGTGCTCGCGGTTCTGGGCGCGCTGTTCATGGTTGGTGGCTCAACACAACGCATGCAGGCGTGGGCGTTTGCGGCTGCGATGGTCGCCGCCAGTCTCTGTGTGGTCGTCATTCATCTCTACGAGTAGCAGACGTGTCGGGGGTGTGGGACGCAATTGTTAAGCCGCTCACAGCCCAATGGGATGGCAATGACTAGCTACACCGACGAGGAACAACGGATCGTCGCCTATCTCCGCGACAGCGTCTCCCGAGGCGAGCGATATTTCCGGGCCAAGACCATCGCCGAGGCCATCGGGCTCTCCTCGAAACAGGTCGGTGTACGGCTTCCGCGGCTGGCCGAAAAATCCGACGACGTTCAGATCGAGAAATGGAGTCGTGCCAAATCGACGACGTGGCGCGTCACCCCCGAGTAACCCTCGCTCAGCGTCTCGGTGCCGCTTCCACGCCCTTTTTACCTACGCCATTCGACTCCTCACCAATGACAGTCCGTGTCTCACGGAGCTTCGAGTTCGATGTGCCCGGCGAGCGAGTCTGGGAGTTTATCGCCGATCCCGAAAAACGAGCCGGCGCGATCAGCGTCGTCGACTCCTATGAACTCCGCGGGGAGAACCGAGCGATCTGGCAGGTCAAACTGCCGATTCCACTGATCAACTCCACGATCACGGTAAAAACCGAAGACGTGCTTCGAGAGCCACCCCACCGCGTCAAGTTCTCCGGGCGCTCGAAAGGGATGAATGTGACCGGCGAACACACGATCACCGACACCGACACCGGCTGTCGACTCACAAACGAGTTCGTCGTCGACGGGAAGCTCCCGGGCGTCGAGAAGTTCTTCAAACGAAACCTCGATACGGAAATTGACAACCTCGAAGACGCCCTGCGGGCCGATATCGCTGCCGACAACTGAACATGAAACTCGCCCTCGCACAGCTACAGATCGAACCCGGCGCGGTCGAAGCAAATCTCTCGCGGGCCGCCGAGGCCGTCGCGGCTGCCGCCGCCGATGGCGCGGATCTGGTCGTCCTCCCCGAACAGTTCGTGGTCGGTTTTTTCGCGTTTGACGACTACCCAACCCACGCTGCAGGGCTCAATGAACCGATTTTCGACCGACTCGCCGAACTGGCCGTCGAGAATAGCGTGGGACTGGTCGCCGGAACGACGGTCGAAGATCTTGCGGCCAGTGCCGAAGCAGGCTACGACGTGCCAGCCGACAGTGGATATGCGAACACGGCCGTCTTTTTCGACCGCGACGGCGACCAGCGCGGCGTCTACCGGAAACACCACCTGTTCGGCTACGAGTCGGCCGAATCGGAGCTGTTGGTGCCCGGCGAGCGTCTCGATATTGTCGACTTCGAGGGACTGAAAGTAGGAATAACGACCTGCTACGATCTGCGGTTTCCCGAACTGTATCGGCGGCTGGTCGACCGCGGGGTAGAATTGATCGTCGTGCCGAGCGCGTGGCCCTACCCGCGGGTCGAACACTGGAAAACGCTCGGGCGGGCCCGAGCCATCGAGAACCTCTGTTATGTGGCGACTACTAACGGGTCCGGAACGTTCCCGGAGGCCGATTCGACGCTCTGTGGCCGGTCGACGGTCTACGATCCATGGGGGACGACGATGGCCAGCGTGGGCGATGAGCCGACACGCCTCGCAGTCGAAGTCGACCCCCAGCGAGTCCAAGAGATTCGGGAGCGGTTTCCCGCCCTCGGTGACCGCCGGGACTGAGTTTCGAGGGCCGGAGGACGGTGCATTTATCAACGCCTGATACCAACGGTGAGGTGCCGACGCATCGACGCTTTTCTCGTCGCCGTCGGCAAGAACGCTGCCGCGCCCATCCCAGTCGCTTCAGTTCGGGTCTGGTCGGACCCGACAACGAGCCGAGGAGTCGGGGGCCACCTTGGCTCGTTTCTCGTTCAGTATGCTTGTGAGCTACTGCCGCGCCGGTCGACTGCTGGCAGTCGACGCAGCCTTCTATGGACGAACGGACACGTATTGAGCATATATATTGTTTAATGCACCCCACTACAGCTTATAACCTGAAGTATATGTACTGTTAGCTCTTACAACTGGATAAGTTGCCAACGGAGGTGAGGTCACGAATCAATCCACGCCATACATCAATGCCACCATCCTGATTCCCGCAGTTGCCACCTCAGCTTGGTACTACATCCAGTCCGAGAGGACGCGCGTTCGGAGGTGACGCCGTCTTCTCTTCACCCCACTCCTTCATTCCACCTCCGGCCCTTCTCAGTGTTACTCGGAGATTCCCTGTTACCACCGAACCTCGAAGCCGTCTTCGGCTTCCGGCGATTCCATCGTGACCTCGACATCCTCGACGTTGGCGGCCGGACTCCCGGTGTGACACCAGTCGACCATCCTGTCGACGCTATCCTGATTGCCTTCGAAGACGGCCTCGACGCGACCATCCGAGCGGTTTGTCACCCAGCCGTCGACGCCCTCCTCGCGGGCAGCCTCGCGCGTGCTGGCTCGGTAGTAGACGCCCTGTACGCGGCCACTAACAAAGACGTGAGCACGAACGCGGTCGGAATCCGTCATATCACTGGGTTCGACTGCCGGACAAATAAACGCCATCACACGGTCGCTTCCGGTCGACCAGCGGTTTCAAACGTCAGGGTTCCAACGGTACCACATGGTTCAGTTTGGAACAGCGGGCATCCGGGGGAGCGTCGTCGACCGCGTCACGCCAGCGGTCGCGCTGGCGGTTGGGCAGGCCGTCGGGCAGGTCGCAACCGAGTCGAAACCCAACGAGACGTCGCCGGAGGTCGTTATCGGCCGGGACGGCCGAACCAGTGGGCCCGCACTGGCGGCGGCCGCCGAAGCCGGTGTCGCCTCGGCGGGTGCGATACCGGTTCGGATCGGTGCGGTGCCAACGCCGACGCTGGCGTTTGCCTCCCAAGGTCGACACGGACTCATGGTCACCGCCTCGCACAATCCGCCGACCGACAACGGGATCAAATGTTTCGTCGACGGGTCGGAGTTCGACAGCCAGCGAGAACAGAGGATCGAACAGTACGTCGACGAAGACGGCCCACCTGCCGACTGGGAGCAGTGGGAGTCGTCGGTCCGAAGCGACCTTTTGCCAACGTATCGAGAGGCCGTCGTCGACTACAGCCGCAGATACGGAGCCGACTGCGAGGGGGTTCGGATCGCGGTCGACTGTGGGACCGGCGTGGCGTCGAACGCGACACCGGCGGTGCTCCGTGAACTCGGTGCGACCGCTATCGGCGTGAACGCGACCGTCGACGGCCATTTCCCGGCCCGGCCGAGCAAGCCAACCCCCGAGACGCTCTCGGAGTTCCGAACGCTGGTGGCCGACGGCGAGTTCGAGTTCGGCATCGCCCACGACGGTGACGGTGATCGAATCGTGATCGTCGACGAAGACGGCGAAATCGTCCACGAGGACACGGTCCTCGCGATTCTCGCAGATCACTACACGCGACAGTATGTCGACGAACATGGCGACGAAGCCCCGACGCCGGTCGTCATCACGACACCGAACGCCTCGGGGCGGATCGATGAGCAGGTGACTGCTGCCGGTGGTCGCGTCGACCGGGTCCAACTGGGTGGCCTCCACGAGGGAATCGCCGCCGCCGAAGCAGACGACAAACCGGTCGTCTTCGCCGCCGAGCCGTGGAAACATATTCATCCCCAGCTGGGTGGCTGGATCGACGGCGTCGCCAGCGCGGCGGTCATCTCGCGGCTGGTCGCCAAGCAGGGACTAGCCTCGCTTCGTGAGCCGATTACCGAACGTCCCTATCGCAAGGTGAGCGTCGACTGTCCTGACGAAATCAAGCCGGATGCGATGGCTCGGCTCGAAAACAGCCTCTCCGAACAGTTTCCGGATGCGACGGTCTCGCTGGATCACGGCGTTCGGCTCACCTTCGTCGATGACTCGTGGCTGCTGGTTCGACCCTCCGGAACCGAGCCCTACATTCGGCTCTACGCCGAAAGCGACGATGTCGACGCGGTCGTTGAGGCGGCAACAGGGGTAATAGAAACAGAAGTCGACGCCTAACAGTAGTTAGATACTCCCTACGGCGTCTCGTCGGGCGATGAAAAGACATCGACCACCGCGTTTAGGTCCTCGACTGTGATATCGCCGTGGCGAAGAATAGTCGGCTCTGGACCACTGAGGTCGACAATCGTACTCGATTGGGTCGTTGCCTGAGCAGAGCCTTTGAGAATGTAGTCGACTCGATCACCGACCTGCTCGGTTGCGAGATCGAGGTCGACAAGTTGGTCGTCGGCCTGCCCGGTGAGATTTGCCGAGGTCATACAGAGCGGTTGGTCGACTGCTTTCGAGAGTGTGCGCCACGTCGGGTTACTGAGACAGGCCAGCGAGACGGTGTCGCCGCCAGCAACCACGCGTTCAGGGACGGCTTCGGTTTTCTCGACGATGAGATTGAGCGGATCGGGCCAAAACGCTTCGACGAGTGCGTCCATCTCGTCTCGGCGGTCGGTTGTTCCCCACCGGGTCCAGTCGTCGGGGTCACGGATGAACAGCGTCAGGGGGTCGACTGGCTCGCGGTTTTTGATCCGGAATGCGCGTTCGATGGCCGCCTCGTCCCACAGATCGATCGTCAGTGCGAGGTTGGTGTCGCTCGGGGTGACGATGACGCCGCCCTCGCGGATGCTGTCGGCGGCGGTTTCGATCCCCTCCGGCGTCGACTCCAGCAGGTTGTCCTCCATTGTCTCCCAACTCTGTGTCGAATCGTCTTGTAGTTTGGTTGTCCGTTCGTCTCTTGTTAGATGGAAGCAATCGGGTCAGCCGCCTCGCAGTCGTGGGCGTCTCCGAGTCGGCACCGTGTCCAAACAATCAATAAAACCGACCTGACAGAGTACGTATGGCGAAGGAAACCACCCACAGCGACGAGACGGCCCCGGAGGTGAACACAACGACCTCGGAGGTGAACGAGACGACTTCGGCGTCGACCACGTTTTCGGTCGCGGGTGCCCGCAAGGGGTTCATTGCCTGTGTCCCGGTCGCCCTCGGGGTTGCAGGCTATGGGGTGTTGTTCGGCGTGCTTGCCCGGCAGGCGGGGTTGAGCATCGCCGAGTCGACGCTGATGAGTGCCACCGTAGTGGCGGGGGCCGCCCAGGTAATCGCCATCGGGGTGTGGGACCAGCCGATCCCCGTGACTGCGGTCATCGGCACGGCGTTCATCGTGAACCTCAGATACCTGCTGATGGGCGCATCGCTGCGGCCGTGGTTCGAAGAGCTCTCGCCCCTCCAGGCCTACGGCAGCGTGTTCGTCATGGCCGACGAGAACTGGGCGCTCACGATGCAGGAGCTCCGGTCGGGGAATCCGGCTGGCGCGTTCCTGCTGGGCTCGGGGATCGCGATCTGGGTGTTCTGGGTGCTTGCGACGGTGCTTGGAGCGGTAGCAGGCGGCGTGATCGACGATCCCGCGACCTACGGGCTCGACTTCATGCTGACTGCTGTGTTCATCATTATCGCGGTTGGCCTCTGGGAGGGACGGTCGGATCTGATCCCGTGGCTCGTCGCCGGTCTCGTCGCCGTCGGGACGGCACAGCTCCTCGGCGGTCAGTGGTACATCCTGTTCGGTGGTCTCGCGGGGGCAGCCGTGGAGATGATTCGGTATGACGATTGAGCTGAACCCCATCGTCGTCGCGGTTATTTTGGGAATGAGCGTCGCCACTTTCGTGACTAAAGCCGGAGGGCTGTGGCTGCTCGGCAAGGTCGACCTCTCACCACGGATCGAATCCGGACTCGAAATCCTGCCCGGAGCGATCATCGTCTCGATTGTCGCCCCCGAACTGATCGGGGCCACGCTTTCGACCTGGCTCGCTGCCGGGGTCGTCCTCGTCGTTGCGTGGCGGACCGAGAGTATCACGCTCTCGCTGGCTGTCGGCATCGCTACGGTTCTCGCACTCCGGACCGTGCTGTAGTTCGGACCGTGTCGGGATCCGAATCGGTCGACCGAGTGGACGCGTCGTCGACCGACTCAGGACGACTCTTCGAGATCCCCAAACACGAACTCGCTGCTGGAGCCGAGGGGATCGGTCGCCGTTTCGGTTCGAAGATCCTCGAAGCCAGCCTCGTGGAGTTGGTTGAGCGTCGACTCCCGCCCCGGCGCGGAGAAGAACATCTCTCCACCCATCCAGCCGCGGCGCACGGTCTGAAACCGGCCCGAGGATAGTGTCATTAGCAGCGTGCCGCCGGGTTTTAGTACGCGGGCAAACTCTCGGTAGAGTTCGGGATGGCGGTCTCGGGGGACGTGAAACACCGCATGGTAGGCCGTGATCCCGTCGACTGCATCCGTGGCCACCGGGAGGTGGCTCATCTCGCCCTGCAACAGTCGACTGTCGGGAACGGTTTCGGCGGCCAGCGAGAGACCACGGCGGGCGAAATCGAGGCCGATACTTCCCGGCGGCAGATTGGCGAGCGTTCGCGCGCCGTCGCCACAGCCCAGATCGAGAACCAATGGTTCGGAGGGCAGGGCCGCCAGCAGGTCATCGATCAGGTCTGCATCCGAACCATCCGGGTTGCGTCGCTCGGCATACGCCGTCGACAACGCCTCCCACGCCTGTCGTCGCTCATGGCGGTCCATACCGAACAGAGGGCCGCCACAGCAATCAGTGTGTTCGCTACCAACTATGTGTTGCATACAAAGCGACTGATTTCGAGATAAAGAGTTTTCGCCACGGAGGTTGGATTTTGGCCAATGACTACCTACGAGTACGATATCGCCGTTGTTGGCGCGGGGACATCGGGCTGTTATGCTGCGGCGACCGCCGCCAACGCTGGCCTCGATGTCGTCATCATCGAGCGGAAAGACGCCGAAGAGGCAGGCCACATCGCCTGCGGCGACGCCCTCAAAGGCGCTGACGCCTTCCCCGAGGCGATTCCGAAGTCCAAGATCGAACCCTCCTTCACGAACACGGACGTCGACCACGGTCGCTTCGAGATCCCGAGCCACGACACGGTGCTCGAAATCCCAGTCCCTGGCGAACTCGCCGTGATTGATCGACTGAAGTACGGGAAACTCCTCATCGAAGGCGCCGAAGAGTCCGGCGTGGAGTTCCATTACGATACGGTCGTCCAAGACGTCACCCAAGCCGACGACGGCACCGTCACCGGCGTCACTGGGAAATCGAACGGCGAGGCCGTCGAATACGACGCCGAGGTCGTGATCGACGGGGGTGGCTCGCTCTCGTTGCTGCAGGACAAAGTCGACTTCGACGGGACCACGTTCGACACAAACGTCCAGTACTCCCAGTTCTGCTCGGCCTACCGAGAGATCGTGGAGGTCGAGGAGGACGTCGAGTGGGACGATGCACTCGTCTTCAAGCCGACCAAGCGTGCGGCGGGCTATCTGTGGTACTTCCCGCGCACGTCGACAACGATCAACGCCGGCCTCGGTTTCCAGATGAACGAAGAACCGATGCAGATGATCGAGGACCTCAAAGAGGACCTCAAAGATCGCGAGGAGTTCGAGAACGGCGAGGTCACCGACAAACTCGGCGCGGCCCTCCCAACCCGGCGCGTCTACGACTCGGCTGTGGCTCCCGGATACATGGCGGTCGGCGACGCTGCGGCCCACGTCAATCCGACCACCGGCGGCGGAATCGCTGGTGCGGCCTACGCCGGGAAGTACGCCGCCGAACAGGCCGTCGAGGCGATTGAGGCGGGCGACGTGAGCGAGGACGCCCTCTGGCATTACAACGAGCGCGTGATGGACCACTTCGGCTCCCGGTATGCGGGCCTCGACGTCTACAATATTCTTTCGACCGCCGTCGACATCGACGACCTGATGGGCCTCTTGGCTGCGCTGCCGGGCGAAAAGCTGGCTGAGGCGTTGTATACGGGCAAAACGTCGATGGGGCCACTGCTGGCTGCTCGGACCGCCGTCGACAGCTTCGGCTACTGGCGGCAGATTCTGGACTTCTACAAGGTCAAACAGCTTGCAGAGAAGCTGATCAACCACTACGAGCGATATCCGTCGACGCCTGCGGCCCTCGAAGCATGGCAACGTCAGCGCGACGAACTGATGGACGAAATCTACGAGACGACCGGCGCTGAGCCGAAATACTAAGCTGGAAACTACTCTTCGTTCTCGTCGGCAGGATCGAACAGCCCTGCGACATCCTTCTCTTTCCGCCGTCGACGCTCGACCTGTGATGCTAATCTATTATAAACGATTCCGCGGTGTGTCGACTCGCCGACGAAGGTCGTGAGCAGGCTGATATACTCCGTCTGGCTCTCGTCTACTTCCTCGCGGGCGTACTCGATGGCATCGTGGATGACGCTGTCGTCGTACTGGTCGAACTCCTCGGTGAGAACCCCTGCGGCCGTCGTGATCGCCCCGAGTTCCAGATCGGCTGCTGCAAGTGGCTGTCCCTTATAAGTAAGCACGGGCGGAGAGGCGCGTTCGATTCGCTCGGGGTCGGTTTCGAGTGCCTGTAAGTAGCTCCGGACAGCCACGGTGTCGACACCGCGGTAGGTCGATGGTAACCCAATTAAATACTCCCTACCGCTCTCACAGAGGCCGACCGCGCCGCTCCAGTTTCGGTTCTGGGCGTGGTAGATTGCGGCCGTAAACTGGATCAGTCCGTGGAGCAATTGCTCGTCGTCGCTCCCGGTCGGGAGGTCGAGCCACACGTCCTCCCACGCGTCGTGGGCGGCATGGGTGGCTCCGGCATTATAAATAGCAAGCCCGGCGCGAAGTTGCTCCTCCATACAGAGAGGGGTGCCAGCGGGAGGGAAAAATCCGTGGACTCCGCGCGATAGTAACGCTGATAGGACCGCCAGCCCTCCGGTCGACCGTGACAACGTGGGTCGAAACGCCGCGTGGCGGCCGTGATCGAGGGCCAACTGGCTTGGTGCGCGCGTGGGGCGAAGTCCTCCGTCGACCGCGCCGGTTTTTCGCCAATGGCGTCGCCCCGGGCGACCAAGCACCGGGACTGAGTTTCGCAATCGTCGTGGCACTGATTTACGTCGGTGGCCTGCTGGCTGTCCAGCCCGAACGCCTACTCGGCGAGGGCCGGATTCCGATCATGGCCGACAGCCTCGGCCTCACCGCGGTCTTCGTTTTGCTGCTGTTGGCTGTCGTCGTCGCCCCTGCGGCGCTCCATCTCGTTTCGGCCATCCAGACAGTCATTCTTATGCTACTTGTCGACGACCGCGCTGGCGTCAGCGAGACGGTCCAGATCATCGGCTATGCAACCGCGCCCTGTGTGTTCGCATGGGTTCCGATTCCGGGGGTGGCTGCGCTCTGTGGGCTGTACGCGACCGGCCTGCTCATTGTCGGTCTGGCAGTCGTCCACCGGACGACATCCCTTCGGGCCGCTGTAGCTGGGATGCTGCCAGCGATACTCGTTTTCGGTGTAGGGTTCGGAGCGATTCGGGCTGGGCAGGCAGTGGCCGCCGGAGTAGTCGGCTAACACCCCAGCGCGTTTCGACAACGGTTAAAGGGTGGGTCCATATTTTTTTAGCAAATGGGTTCGTGTATCATCTGTGACGTCCCTGTTGATGGCGGTCACGTTTGTGACAGTCATCAAGAAGACGTCATCTTCGAGTTCCGTGGAAACCATGCATCGCAACTTATCGACAACCGATTCTATCAGGGAACGGTCGACGGCTACGCCGATTTCGGCGTCTTCATCGATCTCGCCCCCGGCGTCACCGGCCTGCTTCACCGCAGTGAGCTAGATCGTCGCCTCGAAAGTCTCAACTGGGAACCGGGCGACACCGTCTGCGTTCGCGTCAACAACGTCCGAGACAACGGCAACATCGATCTCGGCAAATCGATCCGACAGTCCGACCGCGAGTTCCGTGGCAAACTGATCCTCGACGGCACCGACGAAAAGCTCGCCGCAGAGGTCGACGACAACGAGTCGGAAGCCGAGACTCAGACAAGCGAACCGGAGCCAGAACCGGAGCCGGAAGTCGAGACCGAAAGCGTCGAGACCGACGCAGTCGACGAAGGCGAAACTGACGACGCCGAACCTGAGTCAGTCGAAACCGACGAATTCGACACCGGCGAGGTCGCCGTCAGCCACGGTCCCGAGACCGGAAGCGAGACCAAGGAGGCCGTTATTGGCGGCGAAACCGACACCAGTACGCCGAGCAGCAACTCCTCGGGCGGTGCGGTCACCGTTTCCGAGCGCGAGGCCGAATCAGCCGAAGCAGACGGCGAGCCCGTCGCTGAGGGCTACGACGAAGTCAGCATCGAAGCACTCGCTGATCTCGTCGACGAGCGCGTCCGACTCGACGGCGAGATCGTGAGCATCCGCCAGACCGGCGGCCCGACCGTCTTCGAACTCCGCGACGAGACCGGCGTCGTCGACTGTGCCGCGTTCGTCGAGGCTGGCGTCCGCGCCTACCCCGAGATCGAACTCGGCGACATCGTCCGACTCGACGGCGAGGTCGAACGCCGCCGCGGCGAACTCCAGGTCGAAACCGACGAACTCGTCGCCCTCGAAGACGAGGAACGCGAGGCCGTCACCACGCGACTGGCCGACGCGCTCACCGACCGTGCCCGACCCGACTCGCTGGAGCCAATCGGTGACCACGACGCGGTCGACGCCATCGCCGAACCGCTCCTCGACGTGGCCGAGGCGATCCGCCGAGCCGTTCTCGAATCCCGCCCGGTCGTCATCCGACATCCAGCCACCGCCGACGGCTACGTTGCCGGAGCGGCCATTGAGCGCGCCGTCCTCCCGCTCGTCCGTGAGGAACACGCCCGCTCGGATGCCGAGTACCACTACATCGTCCGCCGGCCGCTCGACAACGCCATCTACGGGATGGATGCGGCGACCAAAGACGCGACCCGCATGCTTCAGGACCGAGACCGTCACGACGAGAAACTGCCACTGTTCTGCTTCGTTGGAGCCGCCAGCACCGCCGATTCGGCCGACGGACTCGGCCTCTTGGGTGTGTACGGTGCCGAACGAATCGTTCTCGATTCGATCTCGGCCGACACCGATGTCGACGACGTGGCCGAACAGGTTGTCACCGCGGACGAAGAGGCAACGGATCTCTCGGTCGGCGCGCTGACCGCGACGCTCGCTGCGGCGCTCAACACCGACGTGAGCGACGACATGCAGCACCTCCCCGCAGTGAGCTACTGGGAGGACACCCCCGAGGCTTACACCGCAGCCGCCGAAGACGCGGGCTACGACGCCGAGCAGGTAACCAACATCCGCGAGGCAGTCGCCCTTGAGGCCTACTACCAGTCGTATCAGGACAAACGCGAACTGATTACGGATCTGTTGTTCGACGACGCCGGCGGCCTCGCTGGCCACATCGCCGAGCAGTTCCGCGAGAAGCTCGACACCGAGCTCTCGACCGCCCAAGCCAACCTCGAAGGCGAGGAACGCGACGGTGTCTCGATGGCCGTCCTCGACACCGATCAGTTCAGTCACCGCTTCGACTTCCCGTCGACGGAACTCCTGCTCGACGAACTCCATCGCGCCGAACGCGAGGGTGAGGCGTTCGTCACTGTCGGCATCGGCATGGACGAACTCTACCTCCGAAGTACCGAACCGCTCGACATTCGCGCCGTCGCCGAGCAGGCCGCCGAGGCCGCTCCTGAAGCCGACGTCACCGCACGCGGCGTCCGCGAAGGCCGCATCGAGTTCCTCGCCGGCAAACGCGAGGCCGCCAAGGACGCCGTCCTTGAGGCCGCCGCAGAGCAGTTCAACTAACGCCGCAACCGACTCGGTTTGATTTTATTGTTATCAACGCGATCCAGCGATGGCTTCGTCTAACGTCGACACCGACACGCGGCGAACCTGTCAGTGAGTACTATTATAACTGATGCGTGTACTGGTATAGCTACCATACCAGAGGTGAAAAAATGGACGAGCGCATGTCAGGTCGACCGGAAGCACTGTCAGCGGCATCGGTCCCGCCATCGAAGGCACTTGATCCGGCGGCGTTCTATAGCTTATATTTGGGCGGCTTGGCGTTTTCCGACCGACAGCGGCGGGTTCGGTCGACCGCCATCCTCATCCTCAGCGGTCGACTCGGGTTGCGACCGGGAGAGATCCAGCATCTCCACGAGGGATGGATCGACTGGGACCGCGGCGTGATCCGGATTCCAAAGCGCGATCCCTGTGCCTGCAATCTCTGCTACGAGACCGCTCGACACCGCCAGCGCGCGGGCGACGGTCGACAGGTACTCGATATTCTTGCGGAGTCGACGTGGACCCCACCCGGTGGTGAACGGACCGCCCCCTTCGGGTGGTCCCAACGACTGACCGCAGTGCTGGCGACACTCTGTGATGTGGAGGGCTATCTCGGCCTCTCGGCGGAGGCGATGGCCCGACTCATCAATCGGAGCGCCCATCAGGCTGAGGGATTGGACTACGACAATATCGATATCCAGAGCCTCAGAGCGACCGCGGCGGCGTTTTTCGCCGACGCTGGCTTTTCGGCCCGCCGGATCGCGGGCCTGCTCGGCGAAGATGTCGACACCGCCGGTGCGTTCGCCCGGCGAGAAGGTGGCGACGCCCGCGAACAGCTCTTCGCGCAGTTCACCGAGTCGACGGTCGCAGATCCCGGTGCGGCGTATGCACTGCTCGCCGAGCCGGAACCGTTCGATCACGAGCCGTTCGATCCGCGGACGTACGACGCCGACTGGCTCGCGCAGAGCAGCGGGCGAGCTACCCCGACTCGCTCCGCAACCCACGGCCGGTGACCAGTTCGGTCGACAGCTCGTTCAACGTCGCCGATCTCGGCGACCGGATGCATCTCGACCGCGACAGCGAGCTGGTCGACGAAGACGGTGCAGCCGTCACGCTGCAGCAGTGGGTAAGCCGCCGCGAGGCACAGCGATACGACGCTCTCGACGCGGAATCGACCGATCAGTCCAAGGGGGCGGCGAGCCGAGAGGCAGGCTCGGCCGATGGTCGGTCGACAGCCGCCGAAAGTCACTCAACAAATCAGTCCGGACAACTGGACATAGCACCGGACGAGGGGAGTACAAGCGATTCCGAGGGACAGACCGGTGGGACGGCCAGCGTCGACAGCGGTGGCCTCTTCGATCCACGAGAGCGAATCTCGGGGGACCCAATCCTCACGACCGAGACGACAGTTGCCTGTTCCGGGCTTGCCGATGGCCAGCCAGTCGCCTGCCGTGTCGTGCTGGGTGCGTCCGAGTTGGTGCTGGCCCGCGCCGACGACACGATGGGCGAGGAGTACACAGCCATCCCGGTCGACTCCATCGTCGACCTCTCGCCGGATCAGATTCCCTCGGAGTTCGCCGAGACCTTCGAGTCGACGGTCGCCATCGCCTCCGACGAAGGTGAGGGTCGACAGCTGGCGATCATCGAACTCCGGGGGAACAAACAGATCGGCTTTGCGAACGAACTGTTCAAGCTGATCCTCCAAGGTTGTGAAATCATCGTCACCCACCCTGCAAAGAAGGGTGGCCGCGTCTTAGAAACCGATCCGGTCCCCGGCGAGCTTACAGTCGACGACCGGTCGGTATCGATCACCGCCGCCGACGGAGACGACGAGCTGACGATTCGGCTGTCGGATATCATCCACATCGGGACGGGGAAACAGACCTACGAGAACCTCCGTATGCGGGGGCTGTCGATTCGCCATCTCCACGCCTCCAAGGAGGCGGCCGAAACCGCAATCAAGCTCCGAGATGATAGGAAACAAAAACTGTTCGAGCGGTTCGTCAGACAGAGCTACCGGAAACGGAAACGGAAAATCGAGCAGCTCACGATCACCGAGGCGTTCAAGGAGGTCCTCGTTGCGCTCTACTCGGCCAGCGACGAGATGGATCTCTCGATGATTATCGATAAAAACCCCGGCGAACTCCAAGACGTATTCGACTCGCTACAAGACGTTGGGCTGGTCCGCATGACAGACGACGGGACGGTACTCACCGGCCTAGGTCGGGTCGTCGTCAACGAGAAGATACAGGATGTAAATACATAATGAGCGCTGACTGGCCGATGGTGGAGATCGCATCCACACAATAGCAGACAAACGTATTTATTTAAATACGTATAAAAACGTGAGAAATCGCAGACGATACCGTTTAGTCTAGCTAGTTTTAACGAGTATTCGCAGAGATGGGGGAACGCTCACAGAGCGTTGTTCTCTGCATGGAAGGGCGGTGCGGGGGCGCTGCCCTTTTGACTACGAGATGAGAGCGTTGCACGCTGCTTCTAAAATATATACGGACAATGTTCGGATCAAGTCGCGAAACAGTTCACACAGCTAAGCCGACGTCGACGCCGAGCATGATCGCAAAGCCGAGAATAAACGTCACTGTTGCTGTGTCAGCGTAGCCGTGACTGTGACTTTCGGGGATGAGTTCGCGGAAGACGACCGCCATCATCGCGCCAGCCGCGAACCCAGCCGCAGCGGGGAAGACACCGGTGACGACCCCGACGAGTGCAAAGCCCGCCGCCGCCGCAATCGGCTCCGGAATCGCCCCCGAGAGGGTTGTATACAGGATCGTCTTGACCTTCGAGAGTCCGGTCTGGCTCGCGGGCACCGCCATCGCAAACCCGTCGGGCACGTTCTGGATCGCAATCGCCCCTGCGAGTGCGATGCCGACTTCCTCGAACCCACTGGCGAAGGCGATCCCGATAGCAAGCCCTTCGGGAACGTTGTGAATCGTGATCGAACTTCCGATCAGGACCGCCCGGCGCATGGCGTCGTCTTCCTCGTCGACCGGCTGTGACTCGGGGAACTCGTCGCCGTTCGGGCCTCTGAACAGCATATGAGCGTGTGGAATCGCCCAGTTGGCCGCAAGCAGAAACCCGCCGCCGACAATGAAGCCGCCGCTGACCTCCGCGAGCGTGCCGAGTTCGAGGCCCGGAACGACCAGCGCAAACACTGCCGCACCGACCATGATCCCCGCCGCGAGACCGAGCGCGCCGTCGTACACACGGTGGCTGACGTTGCTCGCTATCAGAATCGGCAGCGCACCGAGCCCAGTGGCCGCGCCAGCCAGCAGGGCGATGAACGTCACGTCGACCACTGATATCATAATTCGACTGCCGCATTCAAGGAATAAAAAACGCCTGTTCCCGGAGTGCGGAGCGACACCCCTTTTTCACGTCGTGGTGAACTCACCGTATGGACCCCAAGCGGGAGCTTTCGAGCATCGACCTTGCGGCACTCGTCACCGAGTTGGGCCGGTACGAGGGCGCAAAGGTCGACAAGGCGTATCTCTACGGCGACGATCTGCTGCGGCTCAAGATGCGGGATTTCGACCGCGGTCGCGTCGAACTCATGATCGAGGTTGGCGACACCAAACGCGCTCACATGGCCGACCCCGACCACGTCTCCGACGCACCGGGTCGACCGCCGAACTTCGCCAAAATGATCCGGAACCGCCTCGGCGGGGCGGATTTTGCTGGTGTCTCCCAGTACGAATTTGATCGAATCTTGGTCTTCGAGTTCGAGCGACCCGACGCCAACACGACGATTGTCGCCGAACTGTTCGGACAGGGCAACATCGCAGTTCTGGACGAAGCCGGCGAGGTCGTCCAGAGCTTGGAGACGGTTCGGCTCAAATCCCGAACCGTCGCGCCCGGTTCCCAGTACCAGTTCCCCGACTCACGGCTCAACCCCTTGTCGGTCAGCTACGACGCCTTCGAGCGAGAGATGGAGGCCTCAACTACGGACGTCGTCCGGACACTCGCCACCCAACTCAACCTTGGGGGACTGTACGCCGAAGAGGTCTGTACCCGCGCCAACGTCGACAAAGAACTCGATATCGACGAGGCCGACGAGTCGACGTTTCAGGCCATCTACGACGTACTCGACAACCTCGCAACGCGTGTGAACGCCGGGGATTTCGAGCCGCGACTGTATCTCGACGAGGAGGCGGTTGTCGACGTCACTCCGTTCCCACTGGCCGAACGCGAAGCCGAGAATCTCGACGAGGAGGCCTACGACAACTTCAACGACGCCGTCGACGAGTACTTCTTCCGACTGGATCGTTCGGACGACGAGACCGACGACACCGAACCCACGACCAGCAAACCGGATTTCGAAAGCGAAATCGCCAAACAGAACCGCATCATCGAACAACAGCAGCAGGCCATCGAAGGCTTCGAGGAGCAGGCCGAGGCCGAACGCGAGAAGGCCGAAGCGCTGTATGCCAAATACGATCTGGTCGACGAGATCCTCTCGACCATCCAGACCGCCCGCGAGCAGGGCGTTCCATGGGATGAGATCGGCGAAACCTTGCAGGCGGGAGCCGAGCAGGGAATCCCGCAAGCCGAGGCTGTGGTGAACGTCGACGGCTCCCAAGGGACCGTCACGGTCGACCTCGGCGAAACACAGGCGACGATTGATGCGACCACCGGCGTCGAAAAGAACGCCGACGAGCTTTATAAAGAGGCCAAACGCGTCGAAGAGAAAAAGGAAGGCGCGAAGGCGGCTATCGAAAACACCCGTGAGGATCTCGAAGCTGCCAAAGCCCGGCGTGAGGCGTGGGATGCCGAGGATCAGGAAGACGAGGACGATGACAACGGAGTGACCGACGAGGACTACGAGGAGATGGACTGGACGGCCCGAAAATCGGTCCCGATCAAGCGAAACGAGCAGTGGTACGAGCGGTTCCGCTGGTTCCACACGACCGACGACTTCCTCGTCATTGCCGGCCGAAACGCCGACCAGAACGAGGAACTTGTCAAGAAGTATATGAGCCGCGGTGACAAGTTCTTCCACGCCCAGGCCCACGGCGCGCCGGTGACGATTCTCAAAGCGACAGGCCCCAGCGAGTCGGCTAAGGATATCGACTTTCCGGAGTCGACGCTCGAAGAGGCCGCCACCTTTGCGGTCTCGCATTCGTCGGTCTGGAAAGCCGGCCAGTACGCAGGCGACGTCTACATGGTCGATCCCGATCAGGTCTCGAAAACCCCCGAGAGCGGCGAGTACATCGACAAGGGGAGCTTCGTGATTCGCGGGGACCGTACCTACTTTGACGATACGGCAGTCGACCTCGCGGTCGGGATTCAGTGTGAGCCACAGACCCGCGTCGTTGGCGGTCCCACGGATGCGGTCGACAAAAACGCCGCAACCCAGATTGGGCTGCAGCCCGGCAAATTCGCCCAAAACGACATGGCAAAACGCTGTTACCGCGAACTCAAAGAGCGGTTCGTTGACGAAGGCTTCGTCAGGAAGGTCGCCAGCCCCGATCTGATCCAGGAGCATCTGCCGGCCGGTGGCAGCCAGCGTGTCGACCAGTAGCGTTCCAGAAACCTACACGAACTGACCAGTAAGGGACAGTTCTCTGTGGGGTTTATTTCCCTCCACACACATCTATCTCAGTATGACATTTCGTGGTGGCGCTGACCTGTCGACAGTGTACGACGACGCCCTCGACGAGGGGTTCGGGCTGATCGCGAGTAACATCGCCGAACCGAACACAATGATCGGACTGATCGAGGGGGCCCAGCGGGTCGACTCGGATCTCCTCCTGCAGATGTCCAACGGGGCCTGCTCGTTCGCCGGCAACGGCAATCCGATTGCGGGCCTCAAAGCGATGAGCAACTACATCGACCTCATCGCCGACCAGTACGATATCGGCGTCTTTCTCAACATGGATCACCAGACGGATCTCGATACGATCCGGAAACAGATCGAGTTGGAGATCCCCTCCTCGATTATGATCGACGCCTCCCACGACCCCTTCGAGGAGAACGTCAAAAAATCCAAACAGGTCGTCGACTGGGTCGACGAGGCCGACGCCGACATCCTCGTTGAGGCCGAACTCGGCACGATCAAGGGCGTCGAAGACGAGATCGTCGCCGACGAGGCCTTTTATACCGATCCCGAGCAGGCCGTCGAGTTCGTCGACCGCACAGGCTGTGATCTGCTGGCGATTTCGGTCGGCACCCAGCACGGCGTCGCCAAAGGCAAGGATCTCGAACTCCGACCCGATCTGACCGAAGATATTCGGATGGCGCTTCGAGACCACGGTCTCGACACGCCGCTGGTGCTGCACGGCTCGTCGGGTGTCCAGCCCGAACAGCTTCAGGAGATGCTGAAACACGGAATCTGTAAGGTCAACAAGGATACCCGCTACCAGTACGAGTACACCCGGACGGCGTTCGATCTCTACCGGGAGGAGACCGATGAAATCGTCCCGCCGGAGGGGATCGAAGACCACCGGGATACATTTTTCAACGATGTCGACTGGGCCCCGAACAAGGATCGGTTCGACCCCCGCGTTGCGGGCCGGAACATCCGCGACCGGATCGCGGACGTGTACGCCGACCTCGCAACCGTCGCCGGGAGTGCTGACCGAAGCAAGTTCAGCTAAGCAGTCGACTTGACATCCTCCCACGACGAAAGTCGTGGACTTTCGCCTCGAAACTCTGTAACTGGCGGTTCTTACTGTGGTCCGAGAAACGGTCGTCTGCTAGCGTGAACCGCGGTCCGTCCGCTTGGAGATATCTCGCCCGACGATGAGATGATGGCCGGGAACGATGTTCGTCGTCCCGGTGTACTCGATACGCCGGTCGACGCCGTCGCCGCCGACGATGGTGACCGTATCGTGTTCGGAGTCTTTGGTCTGGAACCGGCTCCACGCGCCTTCGTAATCGAACTCCTCGGGCAGGAACTCCGCAATCGGCCGCCCGAGGAGTTGCTGGCTCTCGACCCCATAGACGTCAGCGACCGCCGGGTTGGCTTCGATGATTCGGCCCTCCGTGTCGACGATCACCATCGCGTCGGAGGCCTCCTCGAAGGCTGCCTGATACTGATCGTGAGCGCGCTTGAGCGTGGGTTGGTGGCTGTCCGTAGTCGACTCCGTCTGCTGGGGGAGACTGATCGTCATCGTCGTCCCCGCGTCGGTCACTGTGGCATCGATGCTGCCGCCGTGGCCAGTTACGATCCAGTGAGAGATCCACAGCCCGAGTCCACTCCCATGGGTCAGGGGCGTCTCCGAGCCTGTTTCGAGTACTTTCGCCTCCTGGGGAGCCAGACCGGGACCGTCGTCAGAGACCCGTATTTCGACGCCATCCGATACCTCCGTAATACAAACGGTAATCGTCGAGGGTGGGCCACCGTGTTTCGCGGCGTTCTCGATCAGCTCTAAGAGGGCTCGCTCGAAACTCGGCAGTACACTGACCGTGACAGAGTCCACCTGATCGATCTCGATACTCGTATTCGGATGCTGAGAAATAACTCTCTCGGCGACCGCCCGGACGAGCGCAGTGATGTCAGTTGGTTCGGGGTCGGTCTCAAGGCTGATTATCTGGTCGAGGTCCCGGGCTTTTTGACAGAGTTCGATGATAGTGTCGACACTTTGGAGGGCTATCTCTCCGGACTCAGTCGCTGAATCTGCCATCAGTTGTATATGCCCACGCGCAATCGACAGCTTGTTTCGGAGGTTGTGCCGGAGCACACGGTTGAGGACGGTCGTAAGGTTGGCCTGTCTCGTGAGTTCGGTTTCGTGCTGTTGGCGTTCGAGTTCACGTTCGAGCAGTCGGGCAATCAGCTCGGCAAACAGACTCTCGCAGTCGCTGAACTCCCCGCGGGGATCTTCGGCCACGAAACAGACCGTTCCATAGGGCTCACCATCGACGATCAGTGTCGTTCCGTGATAACAGTGCAATCCTTGGGCCTGAAACGCAGGGTCGTCAGCCCACCCCTGATTTGGGGCATCGTGGAGTGTGATCTGTTCGTCCGAGTCGACCGTCCGTCGACAGTAGGACAGCTCGAAATCGATCTCCTGTCCGGTCGGGGCCTCGCCGTCGAACGGCTCGGTGCTGACCAGTATCTCCCAGTACTCCGTTTCGGCGTCGACGCGTGCGAGATAGCCACTGTCGGCACTCAAAAACCGCACCCCGATGTCGAGTGCCGCCTGTGCTTTGGTCTCAAACGAGCCGTCGCCCCGAATAATGTCATACAGCTCCTCTCTGGCCGCCTGAGACGTCAGTGAGTCGCCCGTCATCCGATACCAGCCTCTCCGAAGGCGGACTCCCGGTGTCTGGTCGCCCCCTGTACGCCCGTTTCTGACAACCATCCGGTAGAGGACATTGTGTTAGTTACCATACTGTTTCTACGCACAAATAGGTGTGTGTCAGTCACACCCAAGCCTCAGGGAAAGCAGTTACATCCATCGTCGACCCTCACAAAGGGTCATCGAGCGACGCGGTTTGTGTCCACCACAGTACATAAGATGGGTGGGGTACTGGATATAGCCAATGCTGAGCGAGTCGCTCCGGGTGCCCTACCGTGCCGACGACGCCTTCGGGACGATCCTCGTCGGTTCGGTGTTGGCTTTTTTTACACCGGTGTTAGTGGCAGTTTGGACCGTGTTACTGGTCGCATCGCCATGGGTTGGACTCGCCGCCACGCCGGTGGTCGCCCTGCCGAGTCTCGTACTGCGAGGCTATCTGCTTGCGGTCGTCGACAGTGGCATCCACGACCGACCCACTGTCCCGTCGTTCGTGCGCTGGGGGACGCTCGTCCGAAGGGGCGGTTCGTCGACGCTGCTTTCGGCGGTCTATCTGCTTCCGGCGGCTGTGCTGGGTGGGATTGCGATAGGCGGGTGGGTCGCGGCGGCGATACAGCCGCCGGGGTTCACCGAGTCGGCACAGGCGCTGGTCGGCGTGCTAATTTTGGTCGCGGGGTTCGGACTCCTGCTCTACGGACTCGTCTATCTCTACGTTCGGCCCGCCGCGCGGGCGGTGTTTGCGTCGACTGGCTCGCTTCGGGCGGCGCTTGGGGTTCGCCGGGTGCTCCGACTGGCCGCAACCGGTGACTACCTCACGGGGTGGTTGATCGCAATGGGGCTGCTGACGGCCGCGCCAACCCTCCTCCTTCCATTGGTTGGGATCGCAGTAGCTGTAGGCTATCTCTCACCGGCAGCCGCGCTGATCATCCTGTTGGTGACGATCCTGCTCGGATTCTACCTTGGGTTCGTCATCCGGGTATCGGCGGCATGGGCGACCGGTCGCGGGGGGAGTACGGGACTCGCCGAGATCTATCCGGCATCCGTACGGGACACGACCGCGGAAACGGGCGTGCTGATGACCGCGGATTCGGCGTCAGCGCCCAGCCCCAAGACCGAACCCAGTCGACCGGAGGCCGACCCAGCCATACAGACGGGACGAACCGTGGGGCTGAATCCCGCCGAGTCACAGCCTCCCGGAAAGTCGGATCTCCCGGCGGTCGACAGCCAGTCGACACCGACCGAGGCTGATGGCAATGGGTCAGTGTCGGATGACGACGGTGAGTCAGTCGACGACGAGAGCAACCAGTTGCGGAGTGATGACGACAACGATAGCAGAGCGGCAAACAGCGTCGGTGCCGACAGCGACGAACCCGAGGCTCCTGATGGCGATGGCGAGACTAACAACACCGACGACCACGGCTTCGTCTGGGGCGTCGACGACGACCAGTAGCCAGAGGCCCAGATCAAACGGAAGGGTTGTTAGCCGGTCGGCCGAAGAAGGGGTATGCGAATCGCGAGCCGCGGTCGTGGCGAGGAGGGCCGAGAACGGATGACGCTGGTCCCCGAAACCGTCGATGATCTGTGGCATCTCTCCTACGTCCTCGAACCGGGCGATCTCGTCTCCGGCGACACCACCCGCCGCATCCAGCGCAACGACGACCAGATGCGCGACACCGGCGGCCAGCGCGAACACATCTCAGTGACGATTGAGGTCGAGAGCGTCGAGTTCGCCCGCTTCGCCAACCGACTCCGCGTGGGTGGGGTCATCACCGGCTGCTCCCGCGAGGACCAGCTCGGACTCCACCACACGCTCAATGTCGAACAGCACGAAGAGCTAACCATTGAAAAGCATTTCAAACCGGATCAGATCGACCGCATCGAGGAGGCCGAGGAGGCCGCCGACAACCCGGATGTCGCCATCGCCACCGTCGAAGAAGGCGAGGCCTACATCCATCTGGTCAAAGAGTACGGCGTCGACGAGTACGCCTCCTTCACGAAGCCGACCGGCAAAGGAGAATACTCTCGGCCCCGCGATGAACTGTTCGGCGAGCTGGGAAGCGCACTCAGCCATCTCGACACCGACGCGATCATTCTCGCTGGACCGGGATTTACCAAACAGGACGCTCGGGACTACATCGCCGAGAACTATCGGGATCTGGAGGAACTGATTACGGTGGTCGACACCTCCAGTGCGGGCGGTCGCGGGGTCCACGAAGTGCTCAAACGCGGTGCGGTCGAAGAGGTCCAAGACGAGACCAGAATCGCCCGCGAGGCCGAGACCATCGACGAACTGATGACCCGCATTGGCGACGGCGCGAAGGCCGCCTATGGGATCGAGCAGGTCCAAGAGGCCGCCGAGTTCGGGGCTGTCGAAGAGCTACTGATCCTTGATGAGCGACTCCGAGACGAACGACAGAAAGAGGGCGACTGGGACCTCGACGTCAACGAGGTTATCGAGACTGTCGAACAGAAGGGTGGCGAAATCACCGTCTTCTCGAAGGAGTTCCAGCCGGGCCAACAGCTGAAAAATCTCGGTGGAATTGCAGCGTTGCTTCGCTACCGGCTCCAGTAGTCGACGGTGTCGGTCGCTTCTACCAGTATCTCTTAGTTTCCTGCTTGCAGGGGTGTAGGTAATGGTACTTCCGCAGTCAGTCGACAGTCTCGTTCCGAAATACGCGGCTCTTCTCGGACAGCTCGGGGAGTTGCTTGTCGTTGCGGCTGTGGTCTACATCCCCGGTCGATACCTGTTGGAACCGGCCGTCGCGTGGCTGTTTGGCCGCCGAAACATGGATCCAACCATCGAGCGGGCCCTTCAGAAGGTACTCCACGTGGGCGTCATCGTAGGCACGCTCGCCGTTGCCGCGGCAGCCGCGGGCTTTAGTGGTCTATTGGGTGGCTCGGCACTCATTGTCGCCGCGCTAACGCTGGCAGTCGGTTTCGCCGCCCAAGACGTGATCTCAAACTTCGTCGCGGGCGTGTTTATCGTTCAGGATCGGAACTTCACTATCGACGACTGGATCGAGTGGGACGACAAGGCGGGCTTTATCGACGATATTGGCTTCCGGGTGACTCGCGTCCGAACGTTCGACAACGAGACGATCACCGTCCCCAACACGGAGCTTGCGACGACCTCAGTGACAAACAGAATGAGCAACGACACACTCCGCATTTCCTACAAATTCGGCATCGGCTACGCGGATAATATCGATGAAACAACGCGTATTTTGCTCGATGTGGCCGATGACCACGACGAAATCCTCACCGATCCCGAACCCTCGGTTCGGATGGCTGATCTCGGTGATACCGCAGTACTACTGCAGGCCCGGTTTTGGATCGGCGACCCCGACCGCGAGGAGTTTTCCGAAACCCGGTCCGAATACATTCAAATAGTCAAAGATCGGTGTGAGGCTGCTGGCATCGATCTCAGTACGACCACTCAACACGATCTGTCGGGCAAACTCACAGTCGACGAGCCCCCGACATCACTGACTTCCGAACAGTAGTCTCCGGCTTACTTCAAACCCGAATCGGTCGACGACACCTCATCGTCGGTTGGAGCTTCTTGAACCCACTTCTTTTCGACATCCCGATTGGCAACGACAATCAGGTCGCCCTCCTCGCTCCGAATCCGGGTTTTACGCAGATCGATGCCGGTGACGGTGCCGGTTACTGAGGCCGTGGTCACCAGATCACCCTCGTTGAAATCCGCATCCTGAAGCAGGTAGACCCCGGCGACCGTGTCGGCAATCATCTCCTTGAGGGCGAAGGCAATACCCAAGGCGACAAAACCGGTTGCAGTCCCAAGACTCGCTGCCACATCGTCCATCCCGACGATTTTGAACAGCGTCAGGCCAGCCCCGAACCAGAGGAACACAGTGACGACCGTCACCACGAGGTCGACGATGAGTTGTTCCTCCTGAGAGTAGAGCCGACCGAGTGTGGACCGAAGCACCGACCGGATAACACGAATCAGGATGTAGGCGAGCGTCAGAAACACCAGTCCCGAGATGAGTGTCGGGAGAATACTGAGTATATCCGTAAGGAACTCCGAGACGACCCGCTCGGCGATGTTCGACGGCAGTTGAAGCATACGGATAGTAGTCGACGCCTACCGTAAGAGTATACGGTCCCTACTTACTCGCCAGTCAGTGCCTCGTTGGCCGGTGCAAACGAGATTGTCGACCCGAGTCCTTCGGCTTTCGCTCGTTCGTAGAGCATCCCAGCCGCGGCGACAGTCTCGATCCCGGTGCCGCCGCTGTCGAACACCGTAACCTCCGTCTCGCTTTGTCGCCCGACTGCGTTGCCAGCGACGATCTCACCCAACTCGGCATGGATGTCGACTTCGCTGACGACGCCCGCCTCGACAGCGTGCATGAACGAGCCAGCGTCCTGCATGACGCGTTCACGGAGATCCGGCACGTACCGGCTCCGGGCGATGGTGGTCGTATCGAGTTCGCGCTTCGAGGGCGTGTACTGTCCCATTGCAGTCACGTGGGTGCCGGGAGCCAGCAGATCGCCATCAAACACCGGCTCGTCGGCATTCGTTGCTGTAATGACGATATCGGCCCCAGTGACCGCATCGGCACTGGAGTCGACCGCAGTCACCTCGCAGTCGAGCGCCGCAGTCATTTCGTCGGCGAACGTCTCGCGGTTGGCTGGCGTCGGTGAGTAGACCTCGACTGCTGAGAGCTCTCGAACAGTCGCCGTCGACCGGAGCTGGCCGCGAGCCTGTGGTCCCGACCCGATGATCCCGACCGTCTCGGCGTCAGCGCGGGCGAGGTGGTCGACGCCAACCGCACCTGCCGCACCCGTTTTAAACGGATTCATGCTGGCCCCATCCAGAAGCGCGAGTGGTTCGCCACTGTCGGCATCGAACAGCGGCGTCATGAACCACGCATCGCGCTCGCCGAAGCCAGCCGAATACATGTAGCCACCCATATAGCCAGCCTCCGGAAGCACTGCCGCGTAGTCGGTGAACATCCCCGGCGGCGACTCGTTGATGAGTTTCGTTCGTGGTTCGGCTGGCGCGCCTTCGCCACGCTGGCGATAGCCCTCGGTGACGGCGTCGACGTAAGCCGCTGGCTCGGCGAGTCCCTGGACATCGCTGCTACTCAAAAAGAGGCAGTCGGTCATGCTAGCTCAACAGAAGACAGCAAGAAGGAAAGGTACATCGACGGTCCGTTGGTCGGTTACGGAGCGAACTGATCCGAACGTAGTCGACGACTACTGTGAGTTAGTCAGCGTTTGATGGCTGAACGGCGGATCGCTGGTCGGCCGTCGGCTCGGCCCGACCCGGAACGTTGACGAACAGCGCGTGTCCGATAACGAGAACCGCAGCCCCGGCTCCGACTGGCACGGCCATCGTCAACTGGATGCCTGCGAGGAATAAAATCGCAGTCAGTCCGAACATCACAGCCGGAATCAGGCCAAGCACGAAGTCGTAGTACCGGGTCATAATACATGACATACTATGGGCAATACATATTTAATTCTTTCTGGTGGGTAACCCAAAGCCATTGAGGGTGGTAGGAAAATCCAACTCATAACTTATGAGTCGCTGTCGGCAGGAGGAGATCCAATGTAGCTACTCGAAGGGGAATTCTTAGAACTGATTACGGACGAATATATTGTCGACCGAACCCGAAAAGAGGCGAGACAGCTACGCGTTCAGCACGCCACGGAGGATTTCGGGGGCCGCCTCAAGCGCGTCATCGAGTGCGTCGACATCCGGCCCACCACCCTGTGCGAAATCCGGTGGGCCGCCACCACCACCGCCGACACGACCAGCGAGTTCGCCGACGACCTCACCGGCATTGATTCCTGCGGCGTCGGGGACACCGACGACGAACACCGCGCTGCCGCCCTCGCCGCTACCGAGGACGGCGATTTTGCCCTCCTCGACGAGCGCGTTGGCGGTCGCCCGGAGTTCGTCGACATCCGCATCGATGCGCTGAATCACGGCGGGCTGATCGCCAACCGATATCTCGTCGGCCTCGGCGGCGGCGCGAGCCTCCGCGAGTTCGTCTTTGAGACGGTCGATCTGCTTGCCGCGTTCCTTCCACTCGGTGAAGAAGCGTTCGGCCGTCTCGGGGACCTCCTGTGGATTCACGTCCAAGACATCGGCGGCGTCGTACAGCGCATCCTCGGTGCGCTGGGTCGACTCGATGGCCGCCTCGCCGGCCGCAAAGACGATTCGCTCGACGCCGTCCTGAACTGGTTCGGTCTTACGAATCTTGATCGCGCCGACGTTGCCGGTCCGGCTAACGTGGGTGCCACCGCAGGCCTGAACATCCTCGCCGATGTGGATCAGTCGGATGTTGGTCCCCGGTGGGATGCCACCCTGATACAGGTCAAACCCGTGTTCCTCTTGGGCCTCGTTGCGGTGGGGCCACTCCTGTGTGACCGAGATGTTGTCCCGCACGAGTTCGTTGGCGATCCGTTCGATCTCTGTGACCTCCTCGCGCGTAATGCGCTCGTAGTGCCGAACGTCGAGTCGTGAGGAGTTGATCCCTTTCTGAGCGCCTGCCTGCCGAATATGCTCACCGAGGACCTTTCGGGTCGCGTGACCGATGATGTGAGTCGCCGTGTGGTGGCTCATCAGTCGACGCCGCCGGTCGGCGTCGATCTGGCCACGGACGAACTCGCCCTTGCCCGGATCACGATCCGTGCGGTGGAGGACGACGCCGTCGACGATCTGGACATCGTCGACCTCGGCGGTGGCCTCCTCGCTGGTCAGCGTCCCGTGGTCGGCGGGCTGGCCACCACCCTCGGGGTAGAACATCGTCTGATCGAGAACGACATCGTAGCCCTCGTCGGCCTCGAACACGTCGAGGACGACCGCCTCGAACTCCATCCGCTCTTGGTTGTCGTAGTAGAGTTTATCAGTCTCCGGGAGATCACCCAGTCGTTCGTCCTGTTCAGAAGACGTGGTTGCCTCACCGGCCTCATCGTGGCGCGCGGCGACCAGCGAGTAGAAGTCATCCGGAATCTCGACGGTCGCATCGCGCTCGGCGGCGATCTCGGCGACCATATCCGGCTGAATTCCGTGGGAGTCGTACAGTTCGATCAGCTGGTCGACCGGAATCGACTCGTCGGTTCCGGCGTAGTCGTCGGCCAACTGTTCGACTTTCCGGGAGCCGCGTTCCAGCGTTTCGCGGTATTTGGCCTCCTCAGTCCGGACAATATCGCGGATCGTATCACGATTCTCGTATTCCAGCCGGGTGGCCTGCATATCCACGAGTTCGTCCAGCGGCGCGTCGACGCCGACGTTGTCGACGAGGCGCTTCGTTCGCCGCAAGACCATTCGGGCGAGATAGCCCGTGCCGACGTTCGAAGGGACGATCCCGTCGCCGAACATGTAAGCCAGCGCCCGGCAGTGGTCGGCGATAGCGTAGATGTCCTCCAGCGGCTCCATGAGTTCGGTGAGTCGGTCGACAGAGACGTCTAAGCGGTCAGCGATCTCTGCTCTCGCGCTGTCCATGTCGTCGGCCTCGTCGATATCCATGTGGCCCGCGAGTTTGGCGACCCGGTGGATGAGCTGTTCTTCCTCGTTGGTGTGATCAATATCAGCGTGATCTTTGAGGAAGGCGATCATCTCGGGGTAGATCGCCTCGTAAACCGTCGGGGTGCCTTGGCTCATCCACGTCCAGCGTTCGAGGCCATAGCCGGTGTCGACGATGTAGGTGTCCATCTTCGAATACCGGTTGCCGTCTTTCATCTCGTATTCACCCTCCGAGTCCTGCTCCATCGACATGAAGACCAGCGTGGCGAGCTCCGCGCCTTTATAAATGACCTCGATGGCTGGGCCAGCGTTGCCGCCGCCAACCCACGGATCTTCGATGTAGGTGATCTCTTCGAGATCAGCACCGAGAGACTCGAAGAGGCCATCACAGAACTCGACGGTTTCGTCCTTCCAGTAGACCTCGCCCTCGTAGGCATACTCTCCCTCGGCCTCGGCGCGGGCGTTGAACGCGTGGTGGGCCATCATCTCGAAGGCCATCGTGTGTCGACCCGTTTTGCCGACATTGTCGATGTCCTGCATCCGAATGCAGGGCTGGGAGATACAGAGCGGGTTGGCCGGTGGTGGTGTCTGGCCGCTGGTGACGAGTGGTTGGAAATCGTAGATAGATGCTTGGGTCAGAAGCACGTCGTCACGCCAGCGGTTTGCAGCGACCGGGTAGGGCTCGATTCGCTCGTGGTCGTGGTCCTCGAAATACGAGAGGAACGCCTCGCGCATCGTTTCGAGGGTGTGTTCCTCGTCGAAACTCGGGTCATCAATAAATCGGTAGTCCTCACACGGCGGCTCACCGCAGAGTTCGCGGTCGTGGTCGCGCGTCCAGAAGTGTGCCCCACACGAGGAACACTCCCGGCGCACGAAGTCTTCGGCCTCGAAGTAGTCGAGGCGGTACTCCTGCTCTAGATTACTCATTACTCCTGTTTGGCGCATGAGGTTCTAAAAGGGTTCGGACAACGGCTTGACGACGCTAACCCCGGAATCCGGTATAAAAACAGCCGCCGAAGGTGAAGTTATTCAGCCACGGCGACACCACGGGGTGTATGGACTCACGAATCCGCCAACACGCCGAAACAATCGTCGACCACTCGGTCGACCTTCAGGAAGGCGACCGTGTCGTTATTCAAGTCCCAAAAGAGGCCGAAGACCTCGCTGTTGCGCTCCACGAACTGTGTGGGGAACGCGGCGCGATTCCGATCTGGTTGGCCCACTCCCAGCGGGCCTCGCGGGCCTACCTCCGGGCCGGTGGCGAGGAGTACGAAACCCCCGATCACCAACAGGCCCTCTTCGAGGAAACTGATGCGTTCATCATCGCCCGCGGCGGCCCCAACGTCACTGAAACCAGCGACGTGCCACCCGAGAACAACGCGGCCTACAAGCGAGCGGTGCGGCCAGTCCAAGAGGAACGTCTCTCGAAACGCTGGTGTTTGACGCAGTTTCCGACCAGCGGCCACGCCCAACTCGCGGGGATGAGCACCGAGGGGTACGAAAATTTCGTCTGGGACGCTGTGAGTCTCGACTGGGAGGCCCAACGCGAGTTCCAGGCTCAAATGGTCGACCGCCTTGACGCCGCCGACGAAGTCAGGATCGTCGCCGGCGAGGAGACCGACATCCGCTTTTCTATCGCCGGCAATCCGACACTCAACGATTACGCCGAAAAGAACTTGCCGGGTGGTGAGGTGTTTACCTCGCCGGTCGTCGACAGCGTCGAGGGATCGGTCTACTTCGATGTGCCACTCTATCGGCAGGGCAGAAAGATCGAGGACGTCCGGCTCACCTTCGAAGACGGCGAAGTGGTCGACCACAGCGCCGAGAGCGGCGAGGACCTCCTTACTGAAATCCTGAACACCGACGATGGCGCACGCCGCATCGGCGAGTTCGGCGTCGGAATGAACCGCGCTATCGATCAGGTGACCTACAACATGCTGTTCGACGAGAAGATGGGCGACACGATCCATCTCGCAGTTGGGTCGGCATACAAGGATACCGTCGGTGAGGGCAACGAGCGCAACGAGTCGGCCGAACACGTCGACATGATCGTCGACATGAGCGAGGACTCCCGAATCGAACTCGATGGCGACATCGTCCAACAGGACGGAACGTTCGTCTTCGAAGAGGAATAGTATCTTTCGGAGTCGGCGTCGACTACTCGTCGACGAGGTGGGCCTCAACGCGGTCGATCAGCTGTTCGTTGCCAAGGTGGACAGGCACACGCTGGTGAACCTCAGTGGCCTCGACATCCAAGATCGATTGGGTTCCGTCCGAGGACGCGCCGCCAGCACACTCGATGATGTAGGCCATCGGAATCCCTTCGAATTCGAGGCGAAGCTTTCCGTTGGGCGACGACTGGAGTGCGGGATACGAGAAGATCCCACCGTAGGTCAGTACCTGATTCACGTCGGCGACCATCGAACCGCCGTACCGAAGCTTGTACTCGTCTTCGACCTCGTCGATAAACGCCGAAAAGCCGGGCGTCCAGTCGGGAGCACGGCCACCCATCCCATAGACGGTCGGCTCCTCGGGGAGCTGAACGCTCTCGGTGATAACCTCACTCTCACCGTTTTCGACCATGTATTCGGTAAGTGTGCCGTTGCGGGCGACCGACATCGTCATGATCGGGCCGAAGAGGACGAAGCCGGAGGCCAGCAGCTCGTCGCCACCGGCCGGAAGCTCACCCTCGTAGACGGCGATGATCGTTCCCATTGGACTGTTGGGTTTGAGGTTCGACGAGCCATCGAGTGGGTCGAGGGCGACCGTCACACCCTCGCCGTGGTCGAGTGGTTCGGCCTGCTCCTCACTGGCGTAGAACCCAACACCGTCAATTGCGCCGAGTGCCTCTTCGAGGAGTTCGTCGGCGTAGGCGTCGGCTTCCATCTGCGTCTCGCCGCTGGGGTTCGTTTCGGTACTTTTGGTCCGTCGACCGGGCAGCGAAGCCCGGATTTCGGGGGCGAGTTCGGCAAGCGTTTCGAAGATATCGTCCAAGACCGCCTCGTGGTCGGAGTCAGTAGTTGGTGAACTCATTACTCAAGGGCCGCCGGATTGGTTGGTTCGGATCCCATCACGTCGAGTGCGTCTTTCACACTGGCTTCCTCAAAGATTACGGCTTCGAGTCCGTCGAGGATCTGTTCTGGATTGTCGCGCTGGAAAACGTTTCGACCGACTGCAAGCCCGTTGGCTCCGGCATCCATCGCGTTGCGGACTGTCGCCAAGAAGTCTTGATCGTCGGTCTTCGAGCCACCGCTCATGACGACCTTGGAGTTGCCGGCCATGGTGACCGCGTGGTTCATCGCCTCCGGCGAACCGGGGTATTTGACCTTCGTGATGTCGGCACCGAGTTCGAGACCGAGTCGCGTCGAGTAGGCGATGGTGTCGGGAGTCGTCGCGTTTTTGAGTCCCTGTCCGCGCGGGTAGGACCACATGACGACGCCGAGGTCGTGTTCGCGGGCGGCCTCTTGGGCCTCGCGGAACTCCTCGACCATCTCGATCTCGTGGTTCGAGCCGCCGTAGACCGTAAAGCCAATCGCGTCGGCACCGACCTCGGCGGCGTTGTCGACCGTCCAGTTCACCGCGGAGTTCGGCTCGCCCATCCAGAGGTTCGAGGTGCCGTTGAGTTTGGCCAACAGCGTGACATCGTCCTCGTAGGAGGGGTAGTAGCCCTCGGCGATCCCCTTCTGGACGGCGACCGCAGTCACTGCGTCGTGGGTGCCAATATCGAACACTCGGCCGGGGTCCGCCGTCGCAGGGTTCGGCTCGAAGTCGACGGGACCGTGTTCCAATCCGTGATCGTAGGCGAGAATCAGCGACTTGTCGTCGCGCGTTATCGCCTCGTCAGCGTGTGGGATCATCATTAGTATGTCCCGTAATCTACCATAAAAACGCTGTGGTCAATCCAACGGATTTGATACGTTAGAGACTCCCGAACCCGCCGTTTCTGCCCACGGACCGTTTATTTGTTTTGTAGTAAAAACTGCGAATGTTTTGTTTTATACAGTCGAGTTTGTGAGCAAACAATCATAGAATTCTGCAAAAATACATACATCAATCATTATACTCTGTGATGTCAACAACAGGTCAGAAATATTCAATTTTCTTTTAATTTATTCTCAATTATCGACAATACAGCAATTAACATCGAATATAAAAATAGTGGTGGTAGTCCTGAGGATGAAGATTTCACGAACGGTCGTATGCTTCTCTTGCCGTCTGATACCACACCTCAACAACTTCTTTTGAAAGTTCCAACACGTCAGCCACGTGCTCCGGATCGGCGGTTGCGAGGCTTCGCACCGAGTTGATTCCGGCCTCCGCGAGGTGCTCAACAGCCGCGCTGTCGACACCCTCCAACTCTGCCACCGGCGTCGGTTTGCTTCGGGCGCGCCACGCAGCCTCGGCGCTGATCGCGTCGCCGCTGCCGTCGGTGGCGGCATCGCCCGGCCGCTCCCCAGTGACGGCGTCGACCGACTCGCCGTGGGTCGGCCACGGCGTTCGGTCGACGCCCCACTCGTCGGTGGTTTCGGTGGTCTCGTCGCTGTCTGGCTTGTCGCTGTCGACCGTTGACTCCTCGGAGTCCGCCTCCCAGTCGCCCGCGGAGGCAGCGACCCATTCGGCCTCGGCAGCGCCGAGACCTTTGATCTGTGTCGACCGTTGGTCGAGGTCGCCGCCGGATGAAAAGGACCACGACAGCGAGTGCTCGCGGCGGATTTTGGCCGCCACGCCCGGATTTACCCCCGCCTCGACCAGCATCCGGAAGGAAACGCGTTTGTCGGTGATGGCGGTGGCGTCGTACCCATCACGCTCCAGAACGGCCGCCGTCGCCGGGCCGACGAACCGCACAGACTGCAACGGCGGCTCGCCGGTCTCGGTCTCATCTTCGCTAGACACGCCCAGTCACCATTCCATACATAGCTTGGTACCATGGCTAATGAATATTGCCGTCAGTTTACTACAATTGAGAACTCCAAACCGACCGCAACCGCCGGTTTGTCGGCCTCCCTGTCAGAACTAACAGGACACGCGTCGCCCCCTACGTTTAGGATGTCATAGACCGAACATAAGGTATGTACGCTCTCGCAGAGATCGACACCGTCGGCGTCGTCGGTGCGGGAACGATGGGCCATGGGATCGCCCAATCGTGTGGGACCGCCGGCTACGCGGTCAGGATGTGCGACGTAGACCCGGCGGCCGTCGACCAAGGGCTGGCGGCCATCGACGAAAGCCTCTCGCGGCTGGCCGACGACGGACGCCTCCCGGCGTCGAACTCGGTGTCGGCAGTTCGCAACCGCGTAACCGGCACAACCGATCTCGCCGATCTCGCCGACTGCGATCTCGTCATCGAGGCCGTCGTCGAGGATATCGATATCAAACGGGATCTGTTCGCGGATCTCGACGGGCTCGTCGACAGCGAGGCCCTCCTCGCGACCAACACGAGCACGCTCTCGATCACGACGATTGCCGCGGCCACCGACCGCCCACAGCAGGTGGTCGGTATCCACTTTATGAACCCCGTCGCAGTGATGAAGGGCGTCGAGATCGTCGTCGGCGAAAAAACGGCATCGGAGGCGGTCGACTGCGCCCACGCGTTCGCCGAGCGACTGGGTAAGGAGACGTGGGAGGCCGACGACAAGCCGGGATTCGTCACCAACCGAATCCTGATGCCGTGGATCAACGAGGGGATTCGCGCCTACGACGAGGGTGTTGCGACAAAAGAGGATGTCGACCGCGGGATGAAACTCGGGACGAACGTCCCGATGGGCCCGCTCGAACTCGCCGACCATATCGGATTGGATGTCTGTCTTCATGCCTCCCGGACGCTCGCTGACGAGTTGGGTGATCGGTATACGCCCGCCTATCTGCTGAAACGAAAGGTCGAAGCGGGCGATCTCGGCAAAAAGACGGGTGCCGGATTTTATACCTATCAGTGACTGATCCCGGTTGAATCAGCGCGAAGACGGGTATGACAGCCTTCAGAAGTTACTATGTCCGTGTAGAATATCTGTTAAAAACGGTACTGTCCGAACGCTCTGTGATTAGACCTGAATCGCACCCGAATTTATTTTTTGGGCCTGCAGGTAGGCGTCAACAGCGGACGCTACCGGAATCAAAAACAGGACTGGGAACAAAAACAGACCGAGTCCTGCTGTTAAAAAGCTGAACAGACCGTAGAGGACCCCGGCACCGATTGAGCCGACCAACCAGAAGGCTCCCCGCTTGGTCTGCTTATTAATGACAATGTGACCCAATCCAACGATTATCAACGAAAGAAGCGCAGAGACGATTCCACTGACTTCTTCGGTGTTCTGTTGCACCATGCCGCGTTTATCAAATCCAAATGCTTAAATCTTACTTATCTCTCGTTCATATATTCATAATAGTTTATTATTTCGAATCGACTTGTGATTCACCAATAAGTTTGAGAGTCGACGGCTCGATACCAGCGGATCAACGCGGGTTAGTCCGCAGAGACGGCAGGTGACGCACGAGCCGTTCCTGACCGA